>Ga0207965_1000178_pt1 | contig 17582 bp, 16 predicted proteins | sample Knorr_S23_td_O2m_FD_185609 | JGI IMG/M metagenome (GOLD analysis project Ga0207965, IMG submission 185609) | Marine microbial communities from Southern Atlantic Ocean transect - Knorr_S23_td_O2min_ad_571m_LV (SPAdes) (version 2) | ecosystem: Environmental > Aquatic > Marine > Oceanic | place...
GTCAGCCCCTTTCAGGGCGTCCAGTCCGGTGCGTCCCAAGTAGTCCATCGTCGCGCCTGTCCCGATGGCCGGGGAGTACATCCTTTCGAACACGTCCAATGCGCGGGCCCGTTGTTCCTGACCGCCTATTCCGGTCAAAACACCGTAGCCTTCCAACACGGCCACGGACGCCACGGGCACTCCAGTCAAGGCCATGGCCCTGGGCAACCCTCGGCCAAAGTTCACGCCGGTGAGCACGTTCTCGCCGTGGGGGTCGATGTCGCGAATGACCCGACCCAGCCACCCTTCCATGGCGATCTTCTCTGGCTCACAGGTGTGCCAGATATCCATGGCCCGGAAGTGAGAACGGTTGGGGTTGGGATAGCCAATGCCGTTGACCACAGCCACTTGGCCCTGGTCAAAGAGGTCTTTGAACGAGCCTAGGGTTGGGTTGAACCCGAACTGATCATTGATCTGGAGCACATCTTCGGCAGGTACCCCCACTGTAAAGCGGTTATCATAGTAGAGAGGGTCGGCGTAGGGGACCACCATGTTCATGTAGTCGCTGCCGCCGGTCAGTTGGACCACCACTAAGATGGGGTCTTTCTTGGTAGATGTCATGAGCTCACTCCCAACTAGATCCACTGGATGAGGATTCACTCTAGCAGTGGGGCAAATGAGCGTCAACGTTACGCCGTCCCAGTAGGCGTCGGGTCGCCTGCGACAGACTGATATTGGCTGTGGTCCGCTTGACAGTCGTTCGACCGTGGCCTTACGATTCGGGTTGGCTCCCTTACGCTTAGGGGAAGGCCGGAAGGGCCTTGGGATGTGCCTAGTAGGGAATGTCTGGCGGGAAGGCATGGGGATATAGCTCAGTTGGGAGAGCGCGGCGTTCGCAATGCCGAGGCCGAGGGTTCGAGTCCCTCTATCTCCACCATAATGCCCCTGTAGCTCAGCGGATAGAGCGGCGGCGTCCTAAGTCGCGCGTCGGGGGTTCGACTCCCTCCAGGGGCACCAAAAAGTTCACAGACGGCGCTGCGTGTGAAGGGGCCGTCACCATACAGGTAGGCGCCTCTTCTAGAGCGCCGCACATCGCAGGAGCGTAGCTCAGTCTGGCCAGAGCGCTGGTCTCCAAAACCAGTGGCCGGGGGTTCGAATCCTCCCGCTCCTGCCAAATTTTCGTAGCTAAACCGGGGCCGCGCGGCCCCGGTTTTATTTTTGTCTATCCTCTTCTGCCGCCATTTTGCCGCCATCCTCTATAAGATTGCGGAATACCTGCGCCAGTGGCGGTATGGGGTGGACCTTAGGCTTTGATCTCTATTGAATACGGGGCCTACAGGTAGATAACGGTTCCATGCATCCAGGAAGTCATCCCGGTGATATCCTTTGGCAGTGGTGTCCCCGAAGCGCATTCCGTTAGGGTGAATCCCAAAAGCCATCGTTCCAGATTGATTCGACATCTTGGGTTTTGGTTTGGTGAAACAATCTCATGGACCACATTTTACACATCTAGTTAACCGTGTAGACTACCGCCATGCGCTGCCTATCTTCCATGTCATTAGCACTCATCTAGGGAGAGGTTGATGATTTGCCTCGAATGTGATGCTTACGGTTTAGAAGGAGGTCCACAGTGACCATTTACGATGTTATCGGGACGCCTGTAACTCGAGCAGAAGGGCCAGATAAAGTGTCCGGAGCCCATCTGTACCCAGCCGATGTGCATCTTCCTGGCATGGCATTCGGGAAAGTATTGAGAAGTCCCTTTCCTCATGCCAGGATCGCCAGCATAGATACTTCCAAAGCGGAGAGATTACCCGGAGTACTCGCCGTGGTTACCGGCCAGGACTTGCTTGGGGTGCGGGTAGGGAGGTTCCTTAGGGACGTGCCTCCTCTAGCGGAAGATAAAGTGCGGTTCGTTGGCGAGAAGGTGGCTGCCGTGGCGGCCATTGATCCAGATATCGCTGAGGAAGCGCTCATCTTGATAGATGTTGAGTACGAAGAATTGCCAGCTGTCTTCGACCCGATAGAGACTATGGAGCCCGGGGCGCCAGTGATCCATGAGGGGTCTCCATCCTATGATAGTCCATCAGGTCCGGTTACGCCGGACGACAATGTCGTTTATCACAATTCTTGGTCAGGTGGAGATATTGAACGAGGTTTCAAGGAATCGGACCTGGTCTTTGAACACACTTTCACTACTCCTTGGGTCCACCAAGGTTATATGGAGGCGTATAGCTGCATAGTTGATATTGACGATTCTGGTCGGGTCCAGGTCTGGGCGAATAATAAACAACCATTCATGCTAAGGAGGCAACTGGCGCGTGGACTGGGACTGCCCGAAGAGCAAGTCACGGTTAATCCTACGGGGATCGGTGGAGACTTCGGCGGTAAAGCAGGCGCCATGAATGTTCCTGTTGCTCATGCCCTCGCCCAGAAATCCGGCAGACCAGTACAGATGGTCATGAGTTATATCGAAGAATTGATGGCTGGAAATCCTAGACATCCGTCCGTTATCACAATCAAGACAGGGATGAAGAATGACGGGCGATTCTGGGCTCGGCAAGCTCGGGTGGTCTACAACGGTGGGGCCTATGGAGGTTTCCGGGGCTCACTCAACCTTAATGGGAGTCGTCAGGCTGGTGGTGGCCCTTACCGCGTCCCGAATTTCCAAATCGATAGCTATATGGTCTATACAAATAACGTGCCTTGTGGCTCTTACAGAGCACCTGGTGAGCCACAGGCCGTGTTTGCAGTAGAGTCACATACGGATATGATTGCGGCAGAAATGGGTATAGACCCCTACGAACTACGCCTTCGGAACGTGGTCCAGGAAGGAGATGTTTCAGGGACTGGCCAAAGGTTCCGTAACTTGCATGGAGAGGAGACTCTTCAGGCAGCCGCCGAATCAAGCGGATGGAACGATCCGAAACCCAAGCCTAATGTTGGTCGTGGTATCGCATTGGGCCAACGCCCGCAGGGGCGAGCGGTCTTCAACGCCAAGGTGCGTGTAGATGGAACTGGTCGAGCCACTGTTTTTTCATCGGTCCCTGATACTGGAGTCGGGTTCCACACTGTAGCTTGTCAGGTGGTAGCAGAGGACCTAGGAATCCCAGTTGAAGATGTGGATCTGGTTCAGGTCGACACGGGTAAGATCGATTTCGACACTGGTGCGGGAGCAGGTACTAGCGTAGGGGCCGCACATGCTGCTCTAGGTGCGGCTCAAGAAGTGAGAGGGAAACTCACCAGACTTGCAGCCGAGTTTTATGGATGGGGCGAGGAGCGAATCGTGTTCAAGGAGGGTCGTGTTTTCGTTGATGGAGAACCAAACACTGGGGTCTCTATCCAAGAGTTGGCATCACGATCTGTAGCCGCATTAGGGACTGACGTCACAGGCGATGTGACCACCTCCGCGGAAGAACCAGACGTAACGTCATTCTGCGCTCAAATCGCTGAAGTGGAGGTAGATCCCGAGACTGGCGAGATTCAGGTGAACCGAATCGTCACATCACACGATGTCGGCACAATCTTCAACCCGTTAGGACATCAAGGACAGATTGATGGAGCCGTTATTCAGGGTTTGGGGTACGCCTTGATGGAGGAATTGCAGTCTGAGGAAGGGAGGATCTCCACATTGAGTTTAGGTGACGTTAAGATCCCGGCTATCCCGGATGTCCCAGAATTGATAACGGTTCTGGTAGAGGCTGCTGATGGTAATGGCCCTTACCAGGGTAAAGCGATTGGGGAGAACCCTATTTCACCCGTCGCGCCTGCCATCGCTAATGCTGTCTTCGATGCGGTAGGGGTACGGATAACCGATTTGCCGATTACGGCCGAAAAGGTGGTCGCCGCTCTAAAACAACAGAGCGCTTAACTTTGCATCGAAAAGGGTGCTCGCACGGTTTAGGAACGCTGACGCCTGAAGGTAACAAAGTCCATTAGCAAGCATCAATGAATAAATAGGAGGACATTCGATGTCTACTTATGTTTATGTCGCATCGCAGGACGACAACAAGATTTCTGTATTCACCATGGATGCTGGGACCGGCAAGCTAACGCCGAAGGCTGAAGTGCCCATTTCCGATGGGCCACACTTGCTGGCGATTAGCCCAGACCGGAAAGTTCTTTACGTCGGACAACGCGGCCTTCCAGGGATCTCCAGTTGGCGGATAGACCACAACACGGGAGATATCACGCAGAATGGATCAGTATCGACTGACGGCTGGTCTGCCTCTTTATCCACTGACCGCAAAGGCAAGTATTTGCTTTCCGCTCAATATCAAGCCGGGCATGTATCAGTACACCCCCTAGGTGATGACGGATCGTTGGGAGCCCCTGCCACCGAACAACTGGCGACAGACATTGGCGCTCACGCTATCTATACCGACCCATCCAATAGATTTGCTTATGTGCCTCACATCGCCCGACTATTTGATAACGTACTAGAACCCGCTAAGGACGAATTAGGGCCAAATGTGATTTATCAGTTCCGGTTCGATGAAAACACCGGGCATCTGACTCCAAACTCTCCTCTCAAGGTTGAACAGGATGGGAACCTCGGTCCTCGTTACTACTGTTTTCATCCCACCCGGGACATAGTCTATTTTTCTGATGAGCAGGGCTGCAGTGTCACCGCGTATCATATGGACTCTTCTACCGGGACCCTGTCTGCCTTTCAAACGATAACGACCCTTCCTGAGGGTGTCACCCAAAGGAACACCTGCTCTCAGATTCAAATCTCTCCTTCCGGCAAATTTCTTTATGTTCCCAACCGTGGTCACAACAGCATCGCGTGCTTCTCCGTCGACGCCTCCACCGGTCGCCTGTCGGAAATTGGACAGGTGCCGACCGAAGCTGTGCCCAGTGCGTTCAGCCTCGACCCTGAAGGAAAGTTCGTCTTCGCCGTTGGTTCGGCGACCGGCCGCCTTGCTTCGTACCGCATAAACAGTGATATGGGTGGACTTACACCATTAGAGACCTATTCAGTGGGCGCGAGACCAATGGGGGTGCTGGTCACATCGCTGTAGGTTGCGCTCGTTCTAAATTCTATGCCATGGCTTCATACACAGATAGCCAGGTCGACATGTACAAATCGCTCGAGGACTTAAGACGCATGCTTGTCGTGCCAGTGTCTGGATCTGAACGACATCATTGGTTCCAACAAAGAATCGGTAGCCCAGACAATCGGATGTTTGAAACTGATGGTTACGACAGCAGAGAGATAGTTGAAGCAGCCCGAGAAAAGGTCAACGCCTTTTGGGCCAGCATGACTGAATTCTTGACTGATGAATCCAGGATATTGGAAGGAGATTTCGTCTACGGTTTCAGACGATAAACCTATCCACACCACGTACATCACTAAAAAGAACCGACTCAAGCGAGAAGGCTTTTATTGTTTCAGTGAAGGTTGTCGCTGGGTACCAGAACCAACCCTCTCATAGGTTATTCGTTATAGATTACTGAGCCGAATCCCCTCACTCCCCCACCTCTGGCACCAACACCACCAGCCTCATCCCCTTATCCACCCGGTCCCCTTCCTCGACCGACACCCTCTGCACAACTCCGTCCCGTGGAGATTTGACTATCTGCTCGGTCTTCATTGACTCGACGATCACCAGGTCTTGGCCGGCTGTGACGGTGTCGTCCGCAGCAACGTGGACGGTTATCACTACTCCTGGCACCGGCGAGACTATGTCGTCGCTGGCTTGTTGGCCTGAGCGTCGGGCGCGGGCGATTGGGGTTGGGGGGCTGAAGACGTAGGACTCGCCGGAAATCCAGACGTGGACCTGCTGGCCGTAGCGGTGGGCTAGGAAAGGGACTGTACGCCCGTCGTGTAGTTGGACGCTTCCCTCCCAGCGGCTTGGCGAAGAAAGCTTTACCTCGATTTCGGCGCCATCGCTAGCGGGCGCCTCGATCATCTCAGCCGATGGGGACAAATTGCCCTCACCAGACCCCGGTGGGTGTAACTGCTGTAACCTTCGAGTGGTCACGGTAAGGTGCTCTTGGGGAGCCCTTGCCAGGGTCCAGGCATGTCCTGTAGGGTTGCGGCCCCACGGCCTTTCCCGCTGGCGCGGCCTGCGGACTGCCAGAATCGCTCGGCTATCTGTGCCGCAGCCCCGCTCAGGATAGCCGATTCCGGTGGGGAGGTCAGTTCCTGGTTTTTACCGATGAAACCGGTGTCATAATCCCCCGATTGGAATTCCGGGTGGTTGATGGCTCGAATCAAGAAAGGTAGGTTGGTGGTAACGCCCAGCACCGGGAACGATTCCAGTGCCCGGAGCATCCGCCCAATGGACGCCTGCCGATCCGTTCCCCAGACAATCAGCTTGGCTAGCATTGAGTCGTAGTAAGCGGTGATCTCCTGTCCCTCAGCAACGCCTGAGTCCAGGCGGATGCCCATCCCCGACGGCGGACGCCAGGCCAACAATTGCCCTGTGGCGGGCGCGAAGTTGTCGTAGGGGTCTTCGGCATAGATACGGCATTCCAACGCGTGACCCTGCGGCTGGATATCGTCTTGAGAGAAATCGATCAGCTCCCCACTCGCAATGCGGGTCTGCCATTCGACCATGTCCAACTTCAGGGTCTCTTCCGTGACTGGGTGCTCTACCTGAATGCGGGCGTTCATCTCCAAAAAATAGTAATCTCCAGTCTGGGCGTCCACCAAGAATTCCACGGTGCCGGCATTGGTGTACCCGGCCGACTTAGCCATCGCTACCGCCGACGCTGCCATCTTATTTCTCAGGCTCTGGTCTAGAGCTGGCGAGGGCGTTTCTTCGATGACTTTCTGGTAGCGGCGTTGCACGCTGCATTCCCGCTCGAGAAGATGAATGGTGTTACCGGAAGAGTCGGCCAGCACTTGGAACTCCACGTGGCGGGCCGCCGGTATGTACTGCTCCAAGAATACCCGGCCATCACCGAAGGCCGAGGCGGCTTCACGGCTGGCCGATTCCAGGGCTGGATACAAGTCTTGCACCCGTTCCACTACCCGCATGCCTCGGCCGCCACCGCCCGCTGCCGCCTTTACCAGCAAAGGAAACCCGATCTCCGCAGACATGTCGTCCGCCTGAGACTCTCCGGGCGCCCACATGGGTGAACTCGGCACCACGGGGACTCCGGCTTGGACCGCAGCATCCTTGGAGCGGATCTTGTCGCCCAGTAGCTCGATGGTCTCGGGGCTGGGGCCGATGAAAACTAGTCCGGACTCGACGCACTCTTTACTAAAAGCGGGGTTTTCCGCCAGGAACCCGTAGCCAGGATGCACCGCTTCCGCGCCGCATTGCACAGCCAGTGCGATGATCTTCCGCCGGTCCAAGTAGGTTTCCTCAGCGGCCGAGCCCTCCAAAGCAAATGCCTCGTCAGCCAGCGCAACATGGGGCGCATTGTCGTCAGGGTCCGCGTAGATGGCGGCCGTAGCGATGCCCATGGCCTGCAAGGTCTGCAGCACCCGAACGGCAATCTCTCCCCGGTTGGCAACTAAGACTTTGGAAAACAAAATCACATCCGGAAAACGCCCCAGCGGGACTCTGGAACGGGTGTGTTCATCGATGCGGCGATGGCTAGACCAAGCACGTCTCTAGTGTCTTTGGGGTCGATGATTCCGTCGTCCCAGAGCCGAGCCGTGCTGTAGTAAGGGTTGCCCTCTTCTTCATACTTTTCGATGATGGGGCGTTGCAGATCCTCTTTCTCCTGTTCCGACAACGTGTTTCCTTGGCGGGCTGCCTGGTCGGACCTCACTGACAGCAATACCCCAGCCGCCTGCGGTCCGCCCATGACCGATATCCGGGAATTGGGCCACGACCACAGGAACCGCGGCTGATAGGCCCGTCCACACATACCATAGTTGCCGGCCCCGAAGGAACTGCCGATTATGACGGTGAATTTGGGCACGGCGGCGTTGGCCACGGCCATGACCATCTTGGCCCCGTCCTTGGCGATGCCCCCAGCCTCGTATTCCCGGCCTACCATGAAGCCGGTGATGTTCTGCAGGAAGACCAACGGTATCCCGCGGTGAGCGCAAAGCTCGATAAAATGTGTCCCTTTCAACGCGCTCTCCGAAAATAAGACGCCGTTGCTGGCTACGATGCCCACGCGGTAGCCCCAGATACGGGCGAAACCGCAGACCAGGGTCCCACCATAGTTCTCTTTGAATTCCTGGAACCGGCTACCGTCCACCACCCGAGCGATGACCTCCCGCACGTCATATTGCCGCCGTGTGTCAGCCGGTATGACCCCGTAGATCTCCTCCGAATCGTAAATGGGTGGCTCAGGCTCGAATATCTCAAGGCTTGGGTTGCTAGGATAGACGAAGTTCTCAGCGATATTGCGGGCGATGGCCAACGCATGTTCGTCGTCCATGGCGTAGTGGTCGGCCACTCCCGACTCCCTGGTATGGACCTCGGCGCCGCCCAGGCTTTCGGCGTCGACCTCCTCTCCGGTGGCCGCCCGGACCAGCGGTGGTCCCGCCAGGAAGATAGTACCCTGCTGGCGAACGATAACCACCTCGTCGCTCATGGCTGGGATATAGGCGCCACCGGCGGTGCAAGAGCCCATCACCACCGCCAACTGGGGGATGCTTTGCGCCGACATCTGAGACTGGTTATAGAAGATGCGGCCGAAGTGATCCCGGTCCGGGAAAACATCAGCCTGCAGAGGCAGGAAAGCGCCGCCCGAGTCCACTAGGTAGATGCACGGCAGCCGGTTCTCCAAGGCGATCTCCTGGGCCCGCAGGTGTTTCTTCACAGTGATGGGATAGTAGGTGCCGCCCTTGACCGTGGCATCGTTAGCTACTACAACCACCTGTTTGCCGTGGATGCTGCCGATGCCAGTAACGATGCCGCCGCCGGGGTCATCCCCATCGTACATATTCCAGGCGGCCAACGGGCTGAGCTCCAGAAACGGTGTTCCAGGATCCAACAACGCCTGCACCCGGTCCCGCACCAACATCTTCCCCCGACTACGGTGAAGCTCGGCGGCGGCGGTGTCTCCACGTTCCCGGACCGAACTCAGGCTATTCGCAAGCTCGGCGGTCAAGGACTTCATATGTTTGAGATTCTCTTGGAAATCAGGGTCTTGGGTCCGGATATTCGACTCGATCGCGTCCATTACTATGGTCCATCGCTTCAGATGAATGGGTGGGTTGCCCAGCGTTGCTATATTATGCGTCCAAATACGTCGGTTGCTCAACGCGAGCCGTATTGCTTGGTGTTGAGTTTATAATGTTTCAGTCCGGGGAAGACGTAGCGAGTCAGCACCGGCCAAAATGCAGACAGCAAAGAGGAGCAGGACATGGATATCGAACGCCGAGACTATCCAAACTATGCAGCGCCCACCGGGGCTTTTCATCATTCGGTGCGCAGTGGCAACATGTTATTCATCGCCGGCAGCACCGCTCGCGGCACATCTGCGGAAACCGGTGACATCGCCGCCCAGACTGAAGCTATCCTTGATAAATTCCAGCACATCCTCGAAGAGAATGGCGGCTCGTTGAGCAATATAGTCAGGGTGACTAGCTTCGTCACCGATCTGAGGGAGGCCGGCGCTGCTGGAGAAGTCCGGCTCAAACGTTTTGCCGGGGCCTTTCCGGCCAGCACCCAAGTCCAGGTGGCCGCACTGGGAACGCCGGACCTAAAGATTGAGATCGACGCAATCGCAGTTCTTCCAGACTAACAACGCATATTAGGGAGAAGACCATGACCACCACAGATTGGGGCGGCATCTATAAAGAATTAGGAGCCAGGCCGGTGATCAATGCCACGGGGAGCGTGACCATGCTGGGCGGATCAACCCCGGCTCCAGAGGTCAGGGAGGCCATGGACCGGGCCGACGGCGCCTACGTTCCGCTTATGGAACTAGAGGAGCGCGCTGGCGAGGCCATCGCCAAGATGGTGGATGTCCCAGCAGCGTACATCACTTCCGGAGCTGGTTCGGCTCTGACCCTGGCCACCGCTGCCTGCATGGCCGGTGACGACGACGCCAAGATTCAACAACTGCCCGATACCACCGGCATGAAGAATGAGATTCTGATCCAGGCCAGGCAACGCTACTGGTACGACCGTTGCCTGGAGTTGGCTGGAGCTAAGCTGGTCATGTTTGGGACTGAACAAGGCACTTCTCGTGAAGACCTGGAAAAGGCCATCGGCCCCAACACCGCCGCGGTCCATTACTACGCCGTGGTCCAAGAGCCAGACCCACAAGCCTTGTCCCTGGAAGACACGATAGAGATCGCCCATGCCAAGGGTGTCCCGGTCCTGGTGGACGCGGCAGGCCAGATCTACCCCCTAGACCTATTTGGCAGCTTCGTGCGCAAGGGCGCAGATTTCCAGTGCACCGCCGCCAAATATATGAGCTCTCCCCAGTCTACGGGACTGGCCTTCGGCAGCACAGACATGATTCGGAAGCTGGCACTGCAGTCCTTCGTCAGCTATGAAGGCCGGCGTATCCGCGGCGTTGGGCGTCCGCAAAAAGTCGACCGACAAGAGATGGTTGGCGTTGTCGCCGCAGTCCGCCTGTGGATGACCATGAACCATGAAGAACGTTTGGCCGACACCGAGACGAAATGCCGCAATATGATGGCGCCGCTCCAAGGCATATCAGGAGTCACAGTCGAACTTAACGACAACATCATCGGCCACCAGCCCTACGGCGTAACCATGGAAGTGGACCCCGCGGTTATCGGAATGTCCGCCCAAGATGTGGTCGACCGCCTAAAAGCCGGAGACCCGCCCATCTGGACTCGGGTAAGGGAGGGAGACACCGGAATCATCCTCCACGCCTTTGGCCTGAACGAGGGCGAGGACAAGGTGGTCGGAGAACGTATAGCCGCACTTTTCGGAAAATAAAGGCCTCCTGACCGCCGAATGACTCAACCAGAACAGCAATCTGCCAACGACTTCGTTGACGCGCTCTCTGAAGGCCAGAGGACGGCGATCAACGCCGTCAGAAACGTAATTTTGGACAACTTGCCGGATGGCTACGAAGAGACCGTCCAGTACGGCATGCCCACACACGTCATCCCGTTGGCAACCTACCCGGTGGCCTACAACAAAATGCCTCTGGCGTTCGCCAGATTGGCTTCCCAAAAGAACTACATGACCGTCTAACTGATGAATATCTACGGAGACCCGGCGGACGAGGAATGGTTCGTCGGACACTACAAGGCCACCGGCCAAAAGCTGAACATGGGCAAGTCTTGTGTCTGGTTAAAAACGCTGGATGATCTGCCAATAGACTTGATCGGAGAAGCCATCGCCCGGAGTCCGGGCGATTCTTATATCCAGATCTACGAGACCGCCAAAGGGATAAATTAACGGGTACAAGTCCCGAGAATCCGTCCCGGAATCAATCGACCGTTTACGGAAGTTGCGGAATCTCCTCAGGCAGATAATGGGTCGCCCGAAAGACCCTGTTGACCACTGCATTCTCGGTATCTTCATGGTAATGGGGGTTGATGTACTCCCAGACGATGTCGCCCTCCGGTGTGACCTGGAACATGCGGCCGAACATGCCTTCTGTGATTAGCGTATTGCCGTTAGGCAGTCGTCTTGCTCCAGAGATGTAGGGGCTGAAGAAGTTATAGGCCGGATTATCGAAGTATTCCCACACGGTCCGGTTAGACTTGGGGTCGACTTCAATCACTCTGGAGAATGGCAGCGGATGGTGGTCGCTATGGGAGCCGTTGTCATAGACCAAAATGTTCCCGTTGGACAGCAGGCTCGGGTCATGCTGCTGGGCTAGCGCCTCTCCACCAAGTCTCCAGACTATCTCTCCGGTGCCCTTGTCGATGATTCCGATGGTCGAGAGGTTCCGGAAGCTGAACATGACCCGGTCGCCCGAGAGCGGAACAACGGTGTTGCCATGGCTCCACTCGTCCCGCGAATCGTTAAACGTGATGATGTCACGCTTTGGATCCAGGTGCTCCATAGCATGCCACTCCCAAATTCGCTTACCCGAGGCGTCTACTTCCACGATCACGTCCGCCCACATCCCGTTCTCGCCCGTCACCGGGTTCCCCCCTTTGACCTGGGCCGCCAGTCCTTCCGGCACCTGCTCAACTGTCAGGTAGATAGCCCCGCCCGACTCGGTCCGCCTGGCATCGTGGTGATGGTCAATATCGCGGTGCTCCCAGACCTTATTCCCATTCCAGTCAACCTCCATCATTACACCGCCCTTGAACCGCTTCCAAGACTGGAACCGGTCCCACATTCCATCCCTTAACTTTCCACCGTAGAACAAGTTGCCGTTGGGCAGCAAGTAGCCGTAGAGGCCGGGCGGGTCGGGCATCGCCCAATGGTGCACTTCTTCTCCGTCCAAGCTGAGCAGGTAAACATCTCCTGGCCCGTTCATAGGGGCGTAGAGGGTGTAGCCGGGACAGGCCCGCTCCCGGTCAAGGGCGGTCAGCCCGGTCTTGGTGCTTCGCCGCCGAGTTTGGTGATCTATGGTCATTTCATTATCCAATCATTAGATTAGCGAATTGCTCACTTGCCCCGGAAGGTTACCGGCAAGTGGGCTAGAGACCGAATTGAGTTGTTGGGACGCCATACGGTCTCCCCGGCAAGTTCAATGGACTCAACTTTCTTTGCGATGGACATTAGCACAGCGTAGCCTTCAGCACGCGCCACATTCTGACCGACGCAGGCGTGGACTCCAACCCCGAGGGCCAGATGCTGAGACGGACGGCGGTCTATATCGAATTTGTCTGGCTCCGGCCAATGATTCTCGTCTCGATTTGCTGCTGCCAAGACACACAGTATCTTTGTGCCTTCGGCGATTTTGATCCCGCTGACTTCGGTTACCGCGTTCGCCGTGCGGTAAAATGAATGCACCGGTGAGGTAAAACGCATCGTTTCTTCGAAGGCCCAGCGTGCATGATCGGGTTTGGCCTTTAGGAGATCGAACTGGTCTGGGTTGTTGGCTAGACACCAGATAGCGCTGCCGAGGGCAGTAACCGTGGTGTCGACTCCGGCCGATAATAGCGAGCGGACCAATAATCCGGCTTCTTCTTCAGTTATTTCACCAGTATCGGATGCAGCGTATATCGTCGAACCGAAGCCATCCAGTGTAAGTTGTTCCCGCTGGCATCGCTCCATGATCCAGGGAACGACCTCGGGGCCCTTCGCCATAGCGTTACGGCGAAGTTCATTATTCGGACCTAATGCGTTGAACACCATCTCGCCATAATCAACCAGACGCTGGCGATCAGTTTCCCGCAATCCTACAGCCTCTGGGAACACTGTCGTGGGGTAGGTCTCAGCCAGCTCTTCCATTGCTTCGAAGGTACCCTTCTCTAGAAGCCCGTCAATCAGTTTGTCTGCCGCCGTACTGTATGTCTCCTTTTGATTCGCCACGGACCTGGGAGAGAGTGCGCGTTCGATTACCGCCCGCGTCCTAGTGTGCTCGGGAGGGTCAACTTCTAAAACTATGCTCAGCGGCCGCCATGGTTCCTCCAGGTTAAAGTCTTGGATTCCGACTCCGCGAGATGAGACGAACCGCTCCCAATCTGAGAATACTTCCTTGGTCTCTTCGTATCGTCCGCAGGTCAAGATTGAATATTTTGGGATGTAAGCAAAGGGACCTTTCGAGCGTAACTCCGCGTAGTAGTCCAATGGGTCGGCTAGCACCGCCGGATCATAGGGGTCGACATCCCACACAGGCACATCCGCAGGAACCTCGATTTCTTTGTGGCCTTCTAGCATCTAGCGCTACCTCCAATCCTAAGAGGGTCAGGTCCAGCCCTGGCAGAACTCTATGATACCCGTTCCGGGAGTCCGGCCATTTGAGGAAGCCAGTTCAACCCCACGCTCGTCTGCCCAATGACCTTTTTACGACCTCAACATAACTCACACCCGTCTCACACTATCTATCAGCCAGATTGGTAAATACTGAGCCTAACCGCCAATTCTGGATCGCTCGAGGGTTTCAGGCGGCGCAATAACGTAGTCAAATTTTCATTGGTCTTGTCCGTAGCACTGGTAATCGGAGTGACAGCGCCTCATTTCGACCCTGGGGCGCAACGAGCAGCACAGTATCGAAGTTCCGACTATCAGCGCTTCCTGACCGAGAATACGGCCTTGGTCCCTCCATACATTATATCTGAGGCGATACCGAACTCGATCGAGAATGCCACTGGGCACCGTAAGATTCGGATATCCATCCAGACCATGGTCGGATCATATGCAGGATTCGTAGCCTCGAAACTGATTCCACCAAAGGCGCTACCGAAATCATTCGTTAACCCGATAGTATTGGCTCCAATTGAGGTAATCTTTTGCCACTTTTCCTCTCTGATTAGATCTCAATTTAGATCGGAAGCACGAAAAGTAAGAGACCCCCGGATCAAAACCGGGAGTCTCTTACTTTTCTCTGAATCTGCTTAACAGCCTATGTTGGCCAAGGATGAGATTCCTCGGGTGGCGGAGGCGAACCCGGCGGGGCCGGCTCCAACCAGTCTTCGGAGATCGTCTCCGTGATTCCATTATCGATGGTGACGTAATACTCCGGAGGAACGTCGGGCTCCCGTTCTAAAAACGTGCCGGCCCATTCTTGGAATAATTGGGGCGCAATAACTCCCAGTGAGCCTTTCGCCCCTTCCGACGGCGGCATGAATGGTCCTCCGTCACGGCTTCTGATCAGCACCCGTTGGTCAACTTTGTAGATGTGGTGTCTTATCACCATAGTTCTGTCTCACAAGACATTCGTGCTTTCCCGAAAAACGATTGGCTAATGCATCGGTGAAAAACTGGCCGGCACCATAATCTTGTTTTCCTGCCGGACCCGGCCCGGCGCGCCGGAAGGCCAACCTTCGATCTTCTTCGCCCTTATCTCGGCCCGGTGGTTCAGGTCCTTGTACGGCCAGATGTGCATCCAGCGATTTAAGCCGCCAAATTCAGTGTACATACCCGCAGCCAGGGGCGAATGCTTCTCCCGTCCTGGAAGAGACGCCTCCCAGCGCTTCAGCAATTCGGGGATGGAGCCAGGCTCATAGGTGTAGGTCCGCATCTCATAGATGCTGCCCAGGGCCTGGTCGCCACCCATCGGCTTCATGAATGGGGCTGGGTGCCAGATCTCGGAGTTCATATTTAGTATGTTGCCAGGTGTGATCTTGGGCGGCCAGTTTGGGTCTTTACTTGCCTCTGCGCGAATCTTTTCGCGCTCGTCCAAACTATCGTAGCCCCAGACATGAATGATCTGGTTCAACGGGCCGATCTCAGTGTGCCAGAATGCCGCAATGGGCGAATACTTCTCACGATGGGGCAAGGCTTCGCCAAAGGCTTCCTCCGCTTGAGGAATGGCTCCGGGCTTCAAATCATAGGTGCGTACTTCGTAAATCATCTCGCTCTCCGTGACAATTTTGTCTTTGATATGGCCTTGAAACAAGTAGATATCATATCCCACCCGGCTTCCCAGCCGCCAGTGTACCAAAAATCGGAGAGCGTCCTAGATGCGAAGTCGCAAGTAACCGTAGATTCCACGCGGGTGGTCTGCCGGGCGTTAGTCCCTGGCGCGGACTCCGTCGCGGCGGGTGCGCTTGCGGTCCAAGGCGGAAAGGTCCATCTTGCGTAGCCGGTAGTTCTTGGGCGTGACCTCCAGCAACTCATCGTCGGAGATGAATTCAAGGGCCTCTTCCAGGCTCATGATGACCGTGGCGTTCAGGCGCCTGGCAACGTCCGCCGTGGACGACCGCATGTTGGTCAGCTTCTTCTCTTTGCAGACATTGATCTCGATATCGCCCTCGCGACGATGGGAGCCAACAATCATGCCTTCGTAAACCTGAGTGCCTGGGTCGACGAAAGTCTCGCCTCTGCCCTGGGCATTCAGTAGGCCGTAGGTCACGGCGACGCCGCGCTCCGAGGCCACCAATACACCACCCGGCTGGGCCTTGATCTCTCCCTCCATGGGCTCGTAGGCGGTGAAAGCGCTGCTCTTAAGTCCGTCGCCCCGGCAGATGCGGAGAAAGAACGAGTTGAAACCAATCAATCCCCGGGTCGGGATCTTGTACTCCATGTGAACGTAGCCGTTTTCGTCGTAGCGCATGTCACGGAGATGGGCCAGGCGGCCGGACAGGTACTCGGTCAAAGCGCCAACGTATTCTTCATTGGTACTGATGTTCAATATCTCGTAGGGTTCGTAGATCTTTCCGTCGATCACCTTGGTGACGGGCTCAGGCCGAGAAACCTGAAACTCAAACTGCTCCCGGCGCATGGTCTCCACCAGTATCGATAGGTGCAGCTCTCCCCGTCCGGCAACGACAAACACGTCGGAACTGGAAGTTTGTTCAACCTGCAGGCTGACGTTGGTCCGCAGTTCCCTGAATAAACGGTCGCGAAGATTCCGAGAGGTACAATGGTCCCCCTCTTTACCCATGAACGGAGAGGTGCTGACGCCGAAGGTCATACGGACGGTCGGCTCTTCGATGTCGATGACCGGCATCGCCTCCGGATTTTCCAGAGATGCGATAGTGTCGCCGATGGAAACCCCTTCAGGTCCGGTGATGGCCACAATATCGCCGGCCGTGGCCTCGGGAACTTCCACGCGTTCCATCCCTCGGAATACGAAGATTCGCTCCAGGTTGTGAGCGGACGTCTGTTCGTCGCGGGCCAATAGCGCCACATTATCACGTAGCTTGAGAGTACCCCTGGTGACACGGCCTAAAGCCACTTGTCCCAGATAATTATCGTAGTCCAGAGCGGCCACCAGCATCTGCAAAGGGGCGTCCGGGTCGCCGGTGGGCGCCGGCACCGATTTTAAGATCGCATCAAAGAGGGGAGACATATCGGTCCCCTCCACCGCCAAATCAGTGGTGGCGTAGCCGGACTTGGCCGACGTGTAGATGACAGGATACTCAAGTTGCTCGGCATTGGTGGCCAGTTCCAAGAACAGGTCTTGAACCATCTCCTCTACTTCAGCCACACGGGCCTCAGGCCTGTCGATCTTGTTGATCACGACCATTGGGATGACGTTTTGCCGCAGTGCCTGGCGCAGCACATAGGTCGTTTGTGGCATGGGCCCGTCCACGGCGTCCACCAAAAGTAAACAGCCGTCGGCCATGTTCATGATCCGCTCGACCTCGCCGCTGAAATCGGCATGACCCGGCGTATCGATGATGTTGATCCTCACACCCTTGTAGGCGACGGAGGCGTTCTTCGCCAGGATGGTGATCCCGCGTTCTCGCTCAAGCGGGTTGGTGTCCATAATCAGTTCACCAACCTGCTGGTGAGCGCGGAAGACCTGGCCCTGTTTCAACAAAGCGTCGACCAAGGTGGTTTTGCCATGATCAACGTGTGCGATTATGGCCAGATTGCGAATGTCGTTATTCTGAAAATTTCCCAAACTAATTTACCCTACCCACCATGATAGCATCCAGCCATCTTTATTGCAGGACTTAACATATCCAGTTACGGAAGCCAGGCGGCAGGATATGTCCCTGATTCGGATGCTTACGTGGGCCCAGACGAAATTCGCTGTCGTTTCGCAAGCCAAATACCCGAATTTCGATCCATTGGTGTGACGGCCGAAGAGAAGTGGGCCGGACTCGCGGAAGGCATAGCCTGGCTAGGTTCACCAACTCACCTGACGGTCACAGATTCCACGCTTTGCTCAATTCACGCCAC
>Ga0207965_1000185_pt1 | contig 17172 bp, 13 predicted proteins | sample Knorr_S23_td_O2m_FD_185609 | JGI IMG/M metagenome (GOLD analysis project Ga0207965, IMG submission 185609) | Marine microbial communities from Southern Atlantic Ocean transect - Knorr_S23_td_O2min_ad_571m_LV (SPAdes) (version 2) | ecosystem: Environmental > Aquatic > Marine > Oceanic | place...
CCGGCTGGGAATCTATTATTTAGACGCTTTAAAACAGCCGGTCGAGGCCATGAAGTATTTTAAAAGTAGCCTGGAAACGAATCCAGAACAAGCGCATAAAAAGGGAATGGAGTCGGCGCTAAGCCAATACGGAAAACAATGGAGGAGGCTAACGTCGCGGGGACAAGACCCGGACTCTTTGCCCGGTTTGTATTTTCATATGCTCAACACGGAGGTCAACCGCGCGCGCTTGAATTTTTTCCAGATCGACCAGCCGTTTTAGCTTCTTGCACCAGAAACAAATGAGGTCTCAAAAATCCATCCAATGGCAAATATTCCAGGCCAGCGATTCATAAAAAAGTTAAAGATTGCGCGTTTCACTGGAGAATGAATTATAGGCATTTGAGGGACTATTTTATGAATTTGGTATCCTGTATCTTCAATCAATTGTTTCGACGTCAAAAGGGTAAAAAATTTGAGATGAGTCCTGTCAAGAATTCCCTCATCCGTATAATCCCATCTCCCTAGAATTAGATTCCAGCGATTGATAAAAAAAGCCACGTTGGGGAGGGAAATAATAATACGGCCTCCATGAGCTAGAAGGATATTTATTTTTCTTAAAATAGGTTCAGCTGAGACCAAATGCTCTAAAACATCTGAAAAAACAACAATATCATAATTCCCTAAATCTTGATTAAATTCAAAGCTTTCAATATCACATTCCCAAACCATATTATAATCTTTGCGGAACACTAAACGCTCAAGAGAAACATCAATCCCATCCACCACGCATTCTTTTTCCCTAAGCACCGCACCAAGTTGACCACCACCACACCCGATATCAAGCACCCGTGCATCTTTTGATATGAACGAAGCTATACTTAGATACTTGGAGTCTTCTGCAAACAATTGGCTACTCATTATTTGATCAATATTTTACTTTAAGAATGTTATTCATTTGAATTTATTCAAAACCTATATTGCCTGCACGCATTCAAAGCATAGCTTTGTTACTACACTCCGTCCAAAATTTACATTACAAGTCAGCATACGCGGGGTGTTTTACACAGCGTAAAATGACTTTTGGGTTGGACTTTCAGAAACTACTTTAAATAAAATTATGCCGTAATTCTGTAAAAAAACTACTTATTCTAATGCTAACATGTTGCTATGGTGTTGGCTATCAAAGCATGCATTTCTATTATTTTGAGAAATTAGCACAACTATTGAAGAGAAAGTCTGAATGAAAATAGAAAACTTAGATTGGATTCAATCAAATAAAAAGGCCTAACCGAAACCGGTTAAGCCTTTTTATTTAAAAGTGGAGCTAGCGGGGCTCGAACCCGCGACCTCTTGCATGCCATGCAAGCGCGCTCCCAGCTGCGCCACAGCCCCAATTTCTTGATTTCCCGTTAATTGCTAACTCTTGCAAGCAGTATTTTAGCAGAACTGAGCATCAATAGTGCACTAGATTTTTTTCTATCGTAGAATACCCACACTGATTTAATGTGAAATTTTGCATTTTTAACATCATCTATATCTATAAATATGCTCCCCCAGTTTTTTATGAAATCAAAAATTTTTTCGCCTATTCTTTCTATTCCCTTCATAACCGCGGGAATGCTTTTTATTCTTATGATTTTTCCGAAATTTGTTTTGGCCGAAAAAACAATACAACAACTTGGCTCCTTACAACTATTAATACCTAAAGACATCAAGGTAAACATATTTGCCAAGGATGTACGTCGAGCAAGGCATATGGCGTTTGATGACCAAGGAGTTTTATTTCTCAGTCAAGCTAAAGAAGGAAAAGTCGTTGCACTACCCGATTTTGATAAAAATGGAGAATCTGACCAAAAAATTTCTATCATTTCAGGTCATAGGGCTCCACATGGATTGGCATTTATGAAAATTAAGGACCATTATTTTCTTTATGTTGCTGAAGAAACCAAGGTCATTCGATTAAAACGTATTCGTAAACCTCTTACCTATGGAGTTCCAGAAACTGTCGTCGATAATATTCCCGGCGGCGGACACTACACGCGTACCATAAAAATCAAAAACAACAAGCTCTATTTGTCTGTTGGGTCATCGTGCAATGTTTGTATTGAAAAAAACCCTCTGCGCGCGGCAATTTCACGCTTCAACTTAGATGGTTCAGGTGGTGAAATTTTTGCAAAAGGTCTGCGCAATTCGGTTGGAATTGAATTTTCTCCTTACTCTGGTGAATTGTGGGGTGTTAATAACGGGCGTGACATGCTGGGTGACCATCACCCCGAGGAAGAACTGAACATTATCCGCCAGGGAAAACACTATGGTTGGCCTTACTGTTATGAAGCCAAAACCTTTGATCAAGATTTTGGAAAAAGTTTTAACTGTTTAAAAACTGAAGCTCCTGCCTATACCTTCACTGCCCACATGGCTCCACTTGGGCTTTCTTTTTATCAAAAAGGAATTCTGCCAAAACGCTATAACCACAGCGTATTTATCGCGTTTCACGGTTCATGGAACAGATCTATTCCTGCCGGCTACAAAGTGATCCGTCTAAAACTCGATTCGATGGGTAATATTGTTTCTCATGAAGACTTTATAAGTGGGTGGTTGAAAAAAAATGGTTCTCCAAGTGGTAGGCCGGTCGACATAGAATACTCCCCCGAAGGAGAGCTTTATCTTTCCGACGATCTTCTGGGGGTAGTCTACAAAATAAGCGGCAATTAAAAGGGCTTGATACCTGCGAATCATCACCCTGCCACAGAGAAAGACCACTTTCCAGCGAGACTTGCCTTACGCCTGCATCACTATATAATATAAGAGAAATTTTTCCGCAACCCTATCAGATAATCGCTTTATAGTGGTTATCCGTTCCTTCACTTTTTTACGGATATTTTGTGTTTAAAAATTTTAATCGACGTCTTCGAAATATTTTTTTGACTGGATTTTTGATAACGCTTCCTATTACCCTTACTATCTTCATTCTCAGCTTCCTCTTCAAAAGCCTCGATGCGCTATCTCCTGTTTTCACTCATTGGTTGATCTTTCTGGGCGCTCCTATTCCAGAAGGATACCGCATTCCTTTTCTGGGGGTAGTCATGACCTTTGTTATTGTATTTCTTGTTGGCGCAGTGACCACCAATATATTTGGAAAAAAAATACTTCATTTATGGGAAGAAATTATTGGGAAAATTCCTTTTGTCCGGCGTATTTATAAAGGAACTAAGCAGGTCGTATCTTCGTTTGCGACAATGGATACAAAGTCATTCACTAAAGTGGTACTCATTGAATTTCCGAGAAAAGGAGCTCACGCAATAGCCTTTGTTACAGGGAAAACCAGTGGGGAACTGCAACGCCTTACAAGTGAGAACCATATGAAGATTTTTATACCCACTACACCGAACCCAACTTCAGGGTTCATCGTTTTCGCTGACCCTAGCGAATTCATTACACTAGATATGACAATTGAAGAGGGCATTAAGTACGTGATATCTGGCGGGATTGTGACGCCTGAGCATGTTGAAAAATTAATTAAGAATTCTAGTGTGTGACCCACCCTATCGATAGAATTATTTATATTGACAACCACCTTATAGCTGTAAACAAACCAGCGGGACTTCTAACACAACCCGACCGTAATACAGATGAGTCATTAATTGACCAAACCCGCCAGTGGATTAAAGAAAAATATAATAAGCCGAATAATATTTTTTTGGGGCTAGTGCATCGCTTAGACCGTAATGTCTCTGGTGTTGTCCTGTTTGCTCGTACTTCAAAAGCGGCCTCTCGACTTTCTAAACAATTTCGAGAGGGAACCCCAAAAAAACACTACAGGGCGATTGTCCTTGGTAAATTAAAAGAAGAACATACCACTCTCGTGCATTATCTTCGAAAGGAAAAGTCGCTAAGAGCTACCGTTTTCCCTAGAGAAACACCTACTGCAAAACGTTCGGAGTTATCATATGAGGTTATCAACGCCCTAGAAAATAAATCTCTACTTGAAGTATCTCTTTCTACAGGGCGATTTCACCAAATTAGAGCACAGATGGCATTCATCGGTCACCCCATCATAGGTGATGTGAAGTATGGGGCCCCAGAACCTCTGCCAAATCAAGCAATTGCTCTCTATGCCCACAAATTGGTTTTTAGTCATCCCGTTTCAAATGAAGAAATCACACTGACTGCTCCAGAACCAAAAACTTGGGAGCAGTTCAAGCTTTGAAGCTTTACTAAGTGTTCAATTCTGCAGGTACACCCGACGTGCTAACTTCTCTTGGATCTACGAGGGAATCTTTTATAAGATCATCTTTATGAGTGTGGTAACCAATGTCCATAAGAAGAGATAAAAGAATGGGGACGAGAAAAAGGGTGAATATGGCCGACACTCCCAAGCCGCCAATCAAAGCGGTACCCATGCCTCGGTAAAGCTCAGTACCGGCTCCTTCACCTAACGCCAGTGGAATCATCCCAAATATACTGGAAATAACTGTCATCATGATAGGCCTTAGTCTTGTTTCACAAGACTTCAAAAGTGCTTCTCTCTCGTCCATGCCTAATTTAATATTATTGAGCATCTGATGGATGATGAGGATAGCGTTATTAACAACTATGCCCGCAAGAATAATAATTCCTAGCTGAGTTAATATATCGAATGTAATCCAGTTCCAGCTTCCAGCAAGAGCCTCTGCATCAGAGACTTTCCATTCTCTAAGAATATCTAAGATATTTTGTCTTTGTAAAACATTATTACCAACAATCCCCAAGAATGACCCAGACACTGCAAGAATGACTGTGAACATTACGATTAATGGGTGTAAAAAAGAAGCGAACAAGGCCACCAATAAAAGATAAATAAACCCCACTGCATAATAAAAACTATTCAGAAGAGATCTTTGTGTCGAGGCAAGTTCATCTGCCGCACCCCCTACACCTAACCCAAAATCTTCATCTAAAGTTTGTCTGATCGGAGCTAGTTGTTCACTCTCAATCCGATCTATCACCTGTTGCATTGGAAAATCTTTTTTCACCTGAACTCTTAAAACAATAGCTCGTTCTTTCTCTATGTGATCGATACGTGCAGGACCAGCATCCACTTCAATATCTGCTAAGTGACCTAAATGTGTCATCTTATTTTCGTCAGTCCAAACAGGAAGATCCTGATAATCATTCAAACCAAGCTTGGTTTCTTTCTTTCTTTGCACTAGGACAAAATCAATGGGCTCCCCTTGATCGTTATATTCGCCCAAGTATTTCCCCGCATTAAGTGACTCAATAATATCTCCCATTTCATTCATTCCCATATTAAGCCTTGCCGCCTGTTCGCGACGCGGGATAAACTTTAACTCTGGGTTGCCAAATTTGAATTCCGGCCTGACTGAATGCACACCTTCACTACCTGATAATTTTCCAATCAAATCCAATGCGACGCTTTTTAGTTTTTGAATATCAGGACCAGTAATTTCTACCTGGAATGTTTTGTCAGCGGAACGAAATATTGGCCTTTGTACTGCGAAAGCAAATCTATATCCAGGAATCTTAAAAATCTCTTTTCCCATTTCTCTAGCCTTGATAGCCATTTTAACTTCTCCGCGCTGTCCCGAAGCTAAACCCCTTTTTACAATGGCACCACCACCGTTAAATCGAGGTGCAAACACAGTAAAATTACGGTCCACATCCTCCATTCCAACAATCTTATCTTCATAAGGCGCAAAATAATTCATGTTTGTTTCGGCTGGCACCCCAGCCACTGGCTCGATCAACATAAAAACCATATTTGTGTTGCCATAAGGAAGGTAGTCTTTTTCGGGAAGAATAGTGATACTCCATATCAATACCGTAATGATCCCACCTATTACCCCAATTTTCCCAACGATACCTGTAACCGATTTATCCAATAGACGTCTCATGAGTGCTGCGTATACCTTAAGTATCTTTGAACCGAGAAGAACTATCGGACGAAGCAATGTACGATGAAGAAACCCTGGTTCATAAATCTCTCCCGGATTAAGACGAATCAACAAAGTAGTTAAAGTTGGGATTACTGTAATCGAAACAATTAAAGACAACGCAATACTGCCACTAATGGTGATCGCAATATCCCGAAACATCTGACCTGCTTCCTCTTCAATAAAAACGATCGGAACAAATACTGCCAAAGTAGTTAGTGTAGAAGCAAGTACCGCCCCCCAGACCTCAGCCGCACCATCATAAGCCGCCTTAAACACACCTTTTCGCATAGTAAGATGACGATAAATATTTTCTAGGACAACAATGGAATTATCCACCACCATGCCAACAGCGAATGCCATACCCGCAAGAGAAATAATATTAATACTACGGCCCAAAATTTTAAGAATAATAAACACCGCCACCAAGGTGACGGGAATACTTATGGCGATAATAAGGACAGAACGTACCGACCCCAAAAATAACAATAGAACTGCAACAGCTAACATAGCTCCAAGACTAAGGTTCGACTTGACCAGTCGCATTGATTCATCTATGTAATCTACATCCTTATAAACAATTTTCAGCTTGAGTGGAATTCCTCGATTAAGTAGCTCCTTGTTCAATTTATCTACCATTTTTGCTGCTTCGTTACAGGTCTCTACCACATTAGCCCCTGCCTTTCGAATCACACCAAATCCGTTAGATAATTCACCACTAATACGAACTAGAGAGTCTGTTCTCTTATAACTGTCTTCCACAACCGCAAAATCTTTCACTCTAACCGTATGATCTCCATCTCGCCTTATAACTGTTTCCATAATTTCACTAGCACTAGAAAACTCTCCTAACGCACGTACCGTGTAAGCCCTTCCCTCTTCATCGTGAAATCCTGCTCGAGTATTCTGGTTTTCATCCCTTAGTCGTTTAATAATTTCATCGTAAGTGAGCCGCAGGCGGGCAATACTATAGGGATTAAATTCAACCCGCATTTCTCTTTCTTCCCCACCAAAATGCCAAACGTCCGCTATCCCAGTAACTCTGCGTAGTGCCGGGATAACAATATCCTTTCCAATTTCATACATATAATTCTGATTTATTTTCGGCATTTGTGGGTCTGGTTTATCAAAAACAATCCACATGATTGGATTTGAGTTATCGGTAGACACGCTTTTAAGGGTGGGTTTGTCCGAAAGTACTGGTAGATCTTTCACTTGCTGAAGTTTATTATTAACATCGATCATCGCAATGTTCTTATCCGTACCCCACTCGAACTCTAGGGTTATCGTACTCAAACCATGCTGACTGCGAGAGGTCATTTTCTTTAAACCCTCGACTGACTCTAGTTGCTCTTCCAGACGACGGGTGATATTGCGTTCTACTTCATTTGGAGATAAGCCAATATATTCTGTGCGAACTTCTATAAGGGGCTTGTCAACCGTAGGTGTAAGTTGACGAGGAAGGGTGTTGAAACAAATGACACCTACCACCGCTGTGAGGGCTATCATTACAGTAACAGAATGGTAGTTACGTATAGATTGGTCGATCAGCTTCATCAGGTTTCCGGTTGATCAGGTTTTGTTCTATTTTTATTTTGCCTTGGCGCAGTATTAAAATCAGTTTTTGCTTCAGATTCCAGATTAGTGGAGAATACTTTTGCACCAGGAAATACAGCGCCTGATCCTCTAAGAATTAATTCTGACTCTGGTGAAAGTTGATTCGTAAAATCATCTATCTCGATAAGTTCGTTCCGCTCTTTATAAGCCCTTACAGGAACAAGGTGCGCTTTGCTTTCTTTAACTACATAAACAACGGTTCCCTTCTCGCTGATTACCAGAGCAACGGAAGGAACATGCATTACATTTTTACGGACACCAAAGTTCATCATTCCTACCAGCGTAAGTCCAGGGAACAAGGCACGGTTAGGTCGATGCAATTCCATCTGGGCGCGTATGTTGCCAGAGTAAATATCTGCATCTGGTATCACTCGCAACTTACCACTCTGCTTAAATTTAAAACCAAGCTCCTTAATCCAAAAATCAATGCCTTTCATTTTCTTCAATTTATTGCGATGTGATTGAGGTATTTCAAGAACTGCTTTTAAACGAGATGAGCTAACCATTTCAAGAACTGGCGATCCCACCTTCACAAAAGCTCCCTCTTCAATATTTTTGTGTATTATCGTACCTTTAAATGGCGCGTGGATTATCGTTTTCGAAAAATTGAGTTGCGCCATCTCTAGCCGTTTAACAATCCCTTCACCTTCTGCCCTAAGTTGCTGAATATCTTCTTGGCGAGATTGTTTGGCAGCTTCAAATGCCGCCCTACTTTCACGAAGTTTTTCCTTAGCCTGCTGAGCTCTGTCATTTACCTCATCAAGAATCGATTGGGCAGTTACTCCATCTTTTACCAACTTTTGGAACCGATCCTGTTCCTTAATAGCTAAATCGAAAGCACTTTCATTTACTCTAACCCTAGCCAATAATTTTTCTTTTTCTTCGGGCCGTAATCCTTCGATAGCCTTTTTAAATTCTTCTTTAGCGGCGGACAATTCTGCTTCAAGCTCTTCTACCTCAAGTTCGTATTCTCTAGAGTCTATTCGTGCCAAAAGATCGCCACTCTTGACTATATCGCCTTCTCTTACTTCAACTTTCGTAATCTGCCCCTCTACTTCTGCATTGATGGTCACGCGTTGTTCTGCATGAATATTCCCAACCGTGCGAACTTGATCTATCACATCTTTAAAAATGATCTGACCAATTTGAACTGGCAAAGAAAATTCACGCTTCTTTTTTGCGACCTCTTCTTTTTTCACACATCCCGAGGACATAAAGAAAATAACTTGAACGGCAAGAACACTTAAAAGACCGACCCTCATCATAGATAAAATTTTTGCTATAATTATCGCCATAAATATATTTTCAGATATAATCTCTTTTTAATAATCGTACTAAGTCCTGTGGGATGAAATACACACTATTATGAAACCCACCTTCTCTAATAATCCTTGCCCAATTAAAGAATTCGATTACCAACTATTGGATACCGGAAACTTCAAAAAACTAGAGAGATTTGGACCTTACATATTTGTTCGCCCTGCCCCCCAGGTTATCTGGCCTCCGCAATTACCTGAAAGTGAATGGGATAAAGCCAACGGTGAGTTCCGTCACCACAAGGGAAAATCAACGGGAGGTGGCGAATGGATCTTTCGCAACCCAGTTCCAAAAAATGGCTGGCCACTCCGATTTCAAAATCTTATTTTCACCGTCCAAACCACCTCATTTGGACATTTGGGGCTATTCCCCGAACAAGCCCAAAACTGGGACTGGATAGCAAACCAGGTCAAGGGGCTTAACGGCAATAAACCCAATGTTCTTAACATGTTCGGCTATACCGGGGCAAGCACATTGGCGGCGGCTGCAAATGGGGCAAATGTCACGCATTTAGACGCTTCTAAAACTTCCGTGACCTGGGCGCGAAAAAATTTAGAATCTTCTGGACTCGCTGATTGCTCAGTCCGCTGGATAGTGGATGATGCTGAAAAATTTCTCCAACGTGAATATCGCCGTAACCGAAAGTATGATGCCCTCATCATGGACCCTCCATCTTTTGGGCGAGGCCCTAAGGGAGAAGTTTGGAATATAGAAACCCAAATGACTACATTGCTAAGCTTGTGCAAAACTATTTTATCTGATTCTCCTAAGTTTATTTTATTAACCACGCATTCTCCCGGGGTGTCCTCTCTGACTCTAAAAAATATGTTGATCAAGTTTTTGATTTCGCCTGACTCTGGAGTTTTTCAAACAGGAGACATGTCGATTTACGATACTGGATCAGGTCTTCAACTGCCCAATGGGTTTTACGCCCGTTTTTCAGCTAACCCTTAACAAAGAAATTTATGGCTCTTGAATTTTATAATTTAATCCGGGATCACGCAGAAAAAACCCCCCACCAACCAGCGATAATTGACGGTGAATCCACCATCACCTATGAACAACTGCTCGAACAAGTTGAGCGTTTTGCGGGAGGATTGATCAATTTACAATTAAACTCGCAAAGCAAACTTGGACTACTTTGCCTGAATCAAAAAGAATATTTAGTGGCCTTGATGGGGGCTTTTTTAAAAGGTATCACCGTCATACCCTATAATTTTCTATTGCAACCCGAAGATTTAATCTACATTACGAAAGACGCGGGTATCGACTCTATTGTTGTTGACTCAGTGTTCATCAAACCGGAAACCATTCCATTTCTTCAAATTTTTAAGAATAAAATCGTGGTTGGCCCTACCGACCCCATGAAATTAGGCAGTAACGCACTAGCATATGAATACTTTTTGAATAATGCCCGCCGTTCTAAAGCAAAATTACGACATGAGAGAAAAGACTCTATCCCTGACATAATTTTATACACTTCAGGAACAACAGCAAAGCCTAAAGGAGTGATGCTTGATGAATCTCAATTTTCTTCAAATAGCCAGGACACTCTAACTCATATTCCAATCACATCCGATGACCGTGTCATTGTGGCGTTACCCTTGTTCCACTCATTCGGAAATATTATGGCATTGATGGTTTTCATGGCAGGCGGCACACTCATTCTTCTAAAACAATTCGCACCTAAATCCATTCTTCATAATATTGAAGAACATAAGGCAACTATTCTTCCTCTAGTGCCGACTATATATACTTTCCTAGTCGATCTATTCGCCCGAGGTGATTACGATGTTTCTTCCCTAAAGTACTGTATCTCAGGAGGTGCTGCCCTTCCCCGCGCTTTACTTAGAAAGGTAGAAGAAACGCTTCAAGTTTCGGTAATTGAGGGGTATGGCCTGACAGAAACTTCCCCCGTTATCGCGGTCAACACCTTCAAAAGTGGAAGTTTTCCTGGGTCAGTCGGACCTATTGTTCCTAATGTCGAAGTGAAGATCATTGACGAAACAGGGAAAGAAAAATTATCAGAAGAAGTAGGCGAAATCCTAGTTCGTGGGAAAACTGTCATGCAGGGGTATTGGAACCTTCCTAAAGAAACAGCTAAGACTATAACTTCGGATGGTTGGTTGAAAACGGGCGATCTAGGCCATCTTGATAAAGAAAACCGACTCTTTATCTCAGCGGGAAGAAAAAAAGACCTGATAATACGAGCTGGAGAAAATGTATCTCCACTGGCGATTGAGAATGCATTAATGAATCACCCTGCTGTCGCAGAGGTTGCGGCCATAGGAGTAGCTGATGAAAGAGCCGGAGAGCGAGTGAAGGTTTGCATTGCATTGAGGCCCGAAGCAACAACAATTGAAAGTGAACTCAAATCTTTTTGTCAAAAAAATCTCCCAGCATTCATGGTTCCAGATTACTACCAGATCATGGATGAACTCCCCAAAAATGCAACAGGAAAAATTTTAAAAACCGAGCTGAAGAAAAACTAAAAACAAGCCAACAAAAAAATCATACAAATAGATAGATTTATAACTTATATATCCTTAGCACACCTAAAACCCAGATTCTCAAACCGGTAACCTCTGAAGAAGGCCTTACGCCATGCAGAACGTAATGTTTCTATCCCTCCTCCCCAGGAGCCTCCTCGTAAAACTTTCTCATTCGCTCCTCCATCAAAGTCAGGGGCATTTTTTCGCGTTGGTCCCAAAGGATTATCTTTGGGGCTAACTATATAATAATTCTGTTCGGTATCCATCCAATCGGCTACCCATTCAGCAACATTACCTGACATATCATAAATCCCAAGTGGGTTTGGTGGAAATTTACCAACGGGAGCCGTATACTTATAACCATCAGATGCATCCGCAACTCGGACATTCATGTCACAATTGTTATCGCAAAAATTTCCTCTTGATGGTTCAAATTTTTCTCCCCAATAGTACTCTGATGTTGTTCCGCCACGTGCAGCGAACTCCCATTCCGCTTCCGTGGGCAATCTCTTTCCTGTTTTTTTACAGTATTGATTTGCTTCCTGCCAAGTAACACTTTCGACCGGGAGATCGGCGGATACAAATCGGGATGGGTTGGTCTTCATTACAGATTGAAAGAATTTTTGTGTAACTTCATGTTTCTCTATTTTAAATGAAGACAGACAAACTTTATGAACAGGGCCTTCAAGAAGAGCGCCTTTATCACTTCCCATATTAAAGCAACCACTTTCTACTAAAACCATTTCAACCTCTGTTGTCGCATCAGAAGCGTCTATAAGTTTGGATTGTATTTTCGAATATAGTTCTTGTACTCGCTCATGATCCAAACGTGGGACACCAACGTACTCGATTCTAACTTCACTTTTGGGGACCAGTTTCATTTTCCCAGACGCTAAAAAAAACAGACGATAATGAGGAGTTTTAGCTTTAGCTTTATTATCGAGGTAGTTCCTCATATTCGTCTTCCCAGACTGGGCGGTAACTACTGTCTCGTCAACTAATTCTGCCATATGATAAGGAGTACGTGTTTTAAGAGAAATCACCCCCTTTAAAGCATCTGACTCGCCTACCACAAAAACCTTCACTTTTTTTTGCATCATAACCTTACGCGAAAGAATTTTTTCAGCTAAGGGTTTTGCCTCTGCATATTTTCCGAGTTCAACCTTAACTTCAACTAAAGATTTTAAAATACGATAATTCTTCGGCTCTTTTGTCAACGCTTCTGTATAGGCTTTCTCTGCCAACGAGTAGTCACCCATTAAACGGTTCTGATCACCTTCGGCCAATAATTTTGGCACGTCCGCCAAAACGTTACCCGAAAAAAAGATGCCGATTAAAAAAATAGCATGGGCTGATATTAGAAGCTTAAAAGTATGCTGAACTACCTTCATGAGGCGGCTCCTTGATTGGTCAGGTGTTGTATTAGATTTATGATAAGTCATATATTGGGATTAGACAAGAAAACATAAAGACAGGCAGAAAAGAATTTAACCTTATATGTTGAGATACTATCTATTTTTTTTTTCTTCCTCAGGGGAAGATCTTTGGGGCTTAGTTTTGGCAGGCTGGTCCATCTTTTGTTTCTTAAGCTTGTTCCAATCGGAACCTACATCTTTTTGAACCTTAAACTTATCACGTTTAGGAAAATAATCAATTTCATCCATTACATCCGCCCCTGAAACTTTTCGTGTTAACGTTTTTTAAGAGGAATTTGCAAAATTTTATGTAAATTGTCCGTCACCGAATTCCTTAAGCCCAATTGAAGAGCTTTTCCCAAATGGAATTTAGCTTGGTTTCGTTGATTCATCATAGCATATAACATTGCCAAGTTTGCATGCCCCGTCGCAAAATTTGGGTTCACTGTTACTGCTAATAAAAGCATATCGCGTGCTTTTTCAGGCTTCTTCTGCCTTAGATAAACTTGTGCTAATGAATTATATGTGCTGGGATTATTTGGTAATTGACGAATAGCCGCACGTAACACAGGCTTGGCTTTATCGATTTTCCCCAAAACCGCAAGAGTCGCTCCATAGTTTGCCAGAAGAGACGGGTGGTCCGGATAAATCTCAAGTCCTTTTCTATAAGCTTGTTCGGCTTGTTTAAATTTTTTCTGACTTCCGAAAACAATCCCATTCTTAAAATACGGCGTCCACAAATCAGGCATTAGGTCCGAGGCCTTGTTAAATGAAACCTGTGCCGATTCAAAATTCCCCTTAGCCAGAAATGCATCACCAGTAGAAAGAAGTTGTTTGTAGGTCGCTCGTTTTTCTATTTCCTGCGCAGATTTATCTGGGGCGGCAATTCCAACGACTCCAACCAACACCAAGTTGACTAAAACTCCCATTACAACCACATTCTTTGGCTGTAATATTTTTTTTAGGACGGATGCATTCTGCATAGAACTTCTAAATAAATACAAGACACCTATCACGCAAGCGAACTGTGCTAATGGAAGCATCAATAAATATATACCATCTACATAATCCCACTCCGGATGTTCAAAACCCATCAACCGAAAAAAGTTGGTCGAGCGTAACAGGAGTAACGGATGGTTAAAAAAAACCTGAAACGACCCCGATATAGCCTCGATAGAAAAATGCGGGTGATTGTATAGAAGGACCACCTTATACTGAACGATCATTAAATATTGACTAATCACGCAAGCCACAATGAAAACCATGGTCGCATAACCCATCACTTTATTTCTAAAACATCTGTCCATTAGGTTGGCTAACCCGATGGTAAATAAGACTGCGGCGGCTATAAAATATCGATTGCCGTAGGCAGCCGACTCCACAAAAGACAGCATAACGACTATCAAAGAAATTAGCGACGCTAAGGAGGCAACGCGTATACTTTTGGAAACTGGACCAGGGATCAAAAGTCCAATAAAGCCGGCAAACCATAAAGGAGTAGCTACTGCTAGCCCCCATTTTGCACTAAAGAAAAGGTCCTGTAGCTTACTGCCAAGCATCGTAGATGAAGTTGATGTTTCAATTGCTTGACTATGGAATGTTTCCACAAGATAAGGGGAAATAATGAACCCATTCAATTGATTCCACGCTACAAATTGGGGCAATAAAAAAACCAAAAACATGGCAATGAAATAAAGGGTATTCAGCAAAGTATCTGTTAACTTGGAAGAGTTTGCAGAGCCTCTTCCTGCAAACCACAAGAAAACGACATCGACGATATAAAGAACCCCGTAGTTTGCATTTATCAGGCGAACAAGGCATAGCAATCCTAGACTCGCCCCCATAACAGCATGATGAAGTTTTTTATTTGACCCCCGATAATGAAGCCACGCCATTACAAATAATGCAGCAAGAAAAAACTCGGTGGTATGTGCCATTCGCTGGCGAATAAAGGTGTAATACAATAAAGGGGACGCCATCCAAAGCGATACACTTGCGATTACTGCAATCCGTTCGCCAACAATTTTTTTAAGAACCCGGCACATGATCATGAGTCCGGCAAATAAATACGTTGCCGATGCAACCGCAGTAGCTACGAAATAAGGTGATGAATAACCATCGGCCTTAATCGGATACCCCAATGCGCTATATAGCAAGGCAAAGAAATGCCCCACTATAAAGAATGGGAGATATAGCACCGCTTGGCCTAACTGCCAATTGCTCCAAACATATCCAGTGGAATTGAAACGATTGACATGAGCATAATAACGCTCGTCTATAAAATCCAGATCACCGTCAAAAAACAATGACCGCAAATAAGAATAATAAGCAGTATCATCGCCCCCATCGACTGTTTTTACTGAGTAGTACCCAGAATGTGTAAGTGGTGGAATCCAATCGTTGAAAAGCCCAAGCGGAGTCAATAGAAGAAATAAGAGATAAAAAATTCCTCCGATTAAAAACAACTTTTTGGAAGACACGACCGTTCCGGAATCTTGAGGTATTGAGTGCATATGATTATAGTATTAAAGAATTTTCTTAATACCAAAGGTACAGTTTACATCAACTATTTCGGAGGAAATCTTATCTAATTTCGTTGTTTAAAATAAAGTAGGTAGGCTTAGAATTGTAGCTAACTGCTATTGTTTTTTAAACAACCAGTCCTCTGACCACAAGTTCCTGATGTGCATCTTCTATTCGAGAAACTGCAGTCTGTTGTTCACCCCATGCCACTAAATCTGTCAAGCCTTCCTTAAGGGATAATTCAGGTTCGAACCCCAAGGCACTAATTTTAGAAGTGTCAGCGTAGCAATGGCGAATATCTCCATTCCTAAACTTTCCAATTACATCTGGTGTTAGTGACTTCCCAAAAATTTCAATAAGAGCTTTAGCAACTTCAAGAATTGATCCCGGTTTTCCTCGCCCGATATTAAACACCTGATAGTTTGATTCTGATGAATCTAGCAACATCAACTTAGCCCTTACCAAGTCTTTTACATGAATAAAGTCACGTTGCTGGTGCCCATCTTCATAAATAAGAGGGGCTTTCCCATTTTTAATCGCCGAAGAAAAAATAGCTGCCGCACCAGTGTAGGGGTTATTTAAACTCTGCCTCGGACCATAACAATTAAAATAACGACAGGCCACAGTTGGTATTTTATACGCCTCACCGATCATGAGAGAGTAGACCTCCTGATCTTTTTTGCTCTGAGCATATACGGAAGTGCAATGCATTTCTTTATCTTCATCTGTCGGAATCGGGGTTGCGGGTTGTCCGCATGTCGGACAAAGCATTTCCCATTGTTCTGCCTGCATTTGTTCTACCGGTCTAGGTTTTGGGGAAATTTTACCGTGCGCACGACAAATATATCGACCCTCACCGTAGTTGCTCATCGAACTTGCAACCAAAACTTTTTCTACATTGTTGCTGACATTAACTAAGATATCCCAGAGAACACCGGTCCCGCCAACATTGGTAGAAATATACTGATCTATGGAGTACATTGATTGCCCCACCCCAACTTCAGCGGCATCATGAATGATGATATCTATCCCCTCAATGGCTTTCCGTAAACTATCGCGTTCACGCATGTCACCCCGAACAAACTCTGCATCTTTATGAAGATAAAGAGGTTTTTCTGCTGATATGCCATGCACCTGCGAATTAAGATTATCAAACACACGAACCGTATCACCTCTTTCAATGAGGGCGTCGACCGTATGGGATCCTATAAACCCTGCTCCACCTGTCACTAAAATTTTTTTATTCATAATTAAAGGATAAACTTATTTTTAAATTTTGAAATTTTTTTCACTAACTGCTCTGATTGAGAGTCCCAGACCATGCTGGGTATCAACCTTGAAACCAACTAAAATTCAGCACTTATAGCCTTTATCTTTGCGGCATTATCTAAACCTCACTTAAGCATTTTAAGTTGCAGTAAGAACTATCGCCTCATTCAGTTTTCGGCCACCGGTTTTTAACCATTGAAATCTAATGGTAGTCAAAGTGTATTACTCCCTAAAGCAAAGGAGGCCGTATTTACAAGGCTTTCTTGAATTCACTATCAATATAAGTGATAATAATTTCGATACGGCTGTTATATTGAATTGGTTGTCTTTCCGTATACTCACCAACTGAATCCCGTGGACTTATCCATAATCATAGTCAATTACCACCATAGCCACATGTTGGACAACTGTCTTGAATCAGTTTACAGGACAATCGAAAAAATACAATTTGAGGTCATCCTAGTTGACAATAGCTCTAAAGACGATGGTCTGGAACCCATTTTAAAACGCTATACGAAAATTCGGTTTATTAATAATTCAAAAAATGTGGGGTTCGCGCGGGCTAATAATCAAGGTGCTAAAATAGCAAGTGGTGATTTCCTGCTTTTTCTTAACCCAGATACT
>Ga0207965_1000196_pt1 | contig 16758 bp, 22 predicted proteins | sample Knorr_S23_td_O2m_FD_185609 | JGI IMG/M metagenome (GOLD analysis project Ga0207965, IMG submission 185609) | Marine microbial communities from Southern Atlantic Ocean transect - Knorr_S23_td_O2min_ad_571m_LV (SPAdes) (version 2) | ecosystem: Environmental > Aquatic > Marine > Oceanic | place...
TCGACGGCCTTCGACGTAATATATACGACACGGGACCGTGCCCGGAGGCCACCATTGCCAGCATTCCATCGGCATGAGCTGGAGCGCCACGAGTGGCGGGGAGGCCCGCAGCGAGCTTTCACGTGCAATCTCCGCCCAACTCACCCGCGCGAGCGAGGCCTTGAACGTTGGGAAGGACCTGGCTTCGACCGTGCACGAGGCGCGCCGGGCCATCAAATGTGCGCGAGGGATCATCACTCTAGGGGGTTTCCCCATTTGAGCTAGAAGCGACATCTTAGCGGGACGACGTACCCGTGGGCTCAATCGGGAGGGGAACGTTCCACCGTGGTGGCCAGAATCATTACAAAGCTCGTTGGGTGGGCTGTATCGATCTTTCTTGATGTAGAGCGACGAGGCCCCGGATTGCCTGAAGGTCCGGTGCTGATCACAGCGAATCACCCTAATGCGCTCATTGATCCACTCGTTGTTTTCCAGACAGCTGGTCGGCCATCGAGACCACTCGCAAAGGCCCCGCTTTTCGATCAACTCATTGTCGGTACTGCCCTGCGGGCACTCGGAGGTCTACCAGTCTATCGGAAGCAAGATGATCCGAAGTTGATGCATCTGAATGATCGAACTTTCGACGCGGCCATAGATGCACTCCATGCGGGCTCTGCGGTCCAAATCTATCCGGAAGGGCAAAGCCATTCAGAGCCGTCCTTAACACCGATTCGGACCGGAGCCGCAAGAATTGCCCTACTAGCTGAGGCCCTACGTGATTGGGAGCTTGGACTCTACGTTCAACCTGTCGGCCTGACCTATGTGCAGAAGGATCTCTTCCGTGGTCGGGTCGTGGCAACGTTTGGGCCGGCGTTTCCGATTGACGACCTTCGCGAGAAATATGAGAAGGATGAACGAGCAGCCAGCAGAATTCTTACAGATAGGATCCAAAAGCATCTTGAGGCAGTCACATTAAATGTTGAAGAACATGAAGACCTCGAACTCGTAGAGGTGGCAGACAGACTCTACTCTAGAGCGAAGAGACTTGTTGGTTATCGAGAACGAGATGGGATCGGGGATCGTTTGCCCAGGATGCAAGTGTTCGCTGAGGGTGTTCGCTGGCTAAGGACTGTGGACCCTGAACGTTTAGAGAACCTCAAAGAATTAGTGCGTCGGTATCTTCGTCTCCTGACACTTTTTGGTGCGAGCGAGGGGGATGTACCTCCTAGATATAAATTTTGGATGGTTGTCCGCTATTCTCTGCGGCAGCTGTTCATGTTGCTTGTAGTGTTTCCATTAGCTTTTCTGGGTAGTGTTGCTTGGTTGGTCCCATTCATTCTCACTCGGTATGTATCCCCTCGTTTTAGCTTGAAAAAAGACCAGATTGCGACGTATAAGTTCGTGATCGCTATGATGGCTTTTCCAATCTGGTGGATAATTTCATGCCTAGTGGTTTATGTATTCTCCGGTTTGCCATTATCCCTGCTTGTGGCTGCCGTACTTCCTGTATCTGGTCTTGCTTTAGTTGCGTGGCATGAGCGGCAGATGCAGGTGCGCCAGGACGTCCTTGTGTTTCTAAGAACACTCCGCTATCCGAGTGGGCAAGACCGACTCGTGGAATACCGTCGTGAACTTGTGCAGGAGTTCGACCAACTAATGGAAGCCTGGAAAGGGAACCTCTAGCCCAGAGTCTTCTCAGCATCTGTGCCTACTTGGCGAGCAGGTCTTGTCCTCCTATCGTCTGGGCCCGTTAGAACTCTCGTAGCTAAAAGAGTCGAAAAGAACAGAGGGGGCGGAGGGGGACTGGTGTCTCCGGCGGTCTTCAAAACCGTGCGGCCCGGCTAGAACCCGGGTAGGTGGGTTCGATTCCCACACGTCCCCGCCACGGCTTCGGCGATTAGTACATCGCTTCAGTTAGGTAATCGAAGCCTCAGCCCAATCTCAAGGCGGCCGTCATTGGTGGGTCCACCCTCTATTGCTATAGGGTCAGGAAAGTCTTTGAGATGCGCTGAGACAAACGCATCAGCTCCGCTTAGGAATAAAAGAAAAAGGCCGAAAGCAACGAGATCCTCTTGTTGATCACCCCTGGACTCACGAAGCCTTTTCAGGTCAGCAAGTGTGGCGTCAGATTCGAGTGCGCCCTTGATCTGATTCGGGTCGGTGACACCCTGGGTGTTGAGGTTTTCGCGTAATAGGATTTCCCTGAAGTTCGCGCGAGACACTGCCTCTGATATTCGTCTCCGAGTTCGGATAATCCCGTAAGCCACGGCACTTTCTATAGCGAAATAAACCCCTGCTCGTGCATTTGCCCCAATCGACACGTGGCCCCAGCCAGGAATGAGAACGGCGCGGAGAAATGCACCACCGGGAGTTACGGAAGCAGCGATCGGCAAGAGAGCTGACACAGTTGAGTCTGTTACGGTATTCTCATCGCCTAAAGTGACTTGCTGTGCCTCAAGTCGGCCAGTTCCCCAAGCCGTCATGATTACGGCTAGCATAATAGAGGGCCACAAGGTGTTGCATTGGTTGTTGAGGTGGCCTTTCCTCATGGTATTGAACCTGTCCACTCAATAAGCCTCGGGGTCTCACCCTCACGGAGTAGTGCGAACGAACGGTGATATACCCAGTCACCGGTATTTATGTACCACTGTCGATCGCCGACGTCGACGATCTTGGGGACGTGCGTATGCCCGAGAAGAAGCAAATTAAGGTCTGGTTGATCCTTAAGTTCTTTAACAGCCCAGGCCTCTAATGCAGTCGCGCGTTCGAGTTCTGTACCACCTGGAGCTTGCTTTCGATTTTCAGTATGAGAGACTCCTTTGGCGATACGGTCACCTAAGGCAGGTGGAAGCATGCCGAATGCCCAGCGCGTGACTGATCCACGCAGGAGCAGTCTCGCAACTCTATACCTAAGATCCCCGGTACCGAGGCCGTCTCCATGAGCCAAGAGAGTTTTGAGCCCGGCGAGCTCGGTGATGAAGGGGTCTTGATGAAAATCGAGTCCAATGTCCTCTCTCAGGTACTTGCCTCCCCACCAATCGTGGTTGCCTCCCATCAGTGTGATTGGCACACCGGCATCCACAATCTCGCGAAGCTGTAAAAGGGTGACTTCATGCCCTCGCGTGTTACCCCATTGGTACTCAAACCAGAAATCGAACAGGTCTCCATTGAGTACGATTCGTGATGCGACCCCTGCCGCTTGCCTGAGCCAGGTTCTGAAGGCCTCCTCTTGTTCGAACGAAATGGCGCCAAGATGAACGTCAGAGGTGACGAGAACTGTTTGGGTAGGATGTATTCTGGGCACCAGCGAACTTACCCTTGAACAGCTAGGACCTGGAAGGGGTAGGAGCATAATCCACCCGAAGCTAGTTTAGCCCATGGGCACCCTACAGCTTAAGCAACCATCATCCTTTTTTCGGACGATTATCGTTGCCGGAGTTGTGGTTGTTACAGGGTGTATGCCCAAGCAAGCAGCAGTGGTTGCTCCAGTGCCAGATGCTCTTGGCGCGGCGTCGGTCCTTCAAGATCAAACTGGACTAGAAAGTCCGATCCGGATTCTTTTTGTCTGGGAACTGAACGACGCGGGTGTCGGGGTAAAGGGCAGAGGTGTGGCTCGCGTGGCACCGCCCTATAGGGCACGCCTTGATTTATTCCTGGATAATGGCGAGTTAGTAATTAGGGCTGCCCTTGTTGACGGAGAACTCAGGCTTCCCGCGGGAGCTTCAAACGACATCCTACCACCTCCAGACCTCATGTGGGGTACACTCGGAGTATTCCGGCCGGAATCAGGTACTGAATTGGTAGGAGGAGATCACTTGGACAACGGTCTGGTTCGGCTGCGATATCGCTACCTGGATGAAAGGGAACTCCATTACTCCATGGAAGATGGAGCCCTTAGGAAACTTGAGATGTTATCGGATGGGGACGTGGTCCAATGGGTTGAAGTCGATCGAGATGAGGAGACTCGATATCCTGCACGGGTCACGTATCGGAACCTCACAGACTTTCGTGAACTAAAGATCACCAGGCAGCAACTGGATCAGGTTGAAGCCTATCCAGCGGACATCTGGGATCCGAGAGCACCATGAAATATCAATCGAAGTCGCTCAGTTTGCTTCTATTAGCGGTCACGATGTTAGCGTGCAATTATTCGTTCCGGGCAGGTTCGTTCCCGCCCCCCCATGTGCAGTCGATCGCTATCTTGCCGTTCGATAATGAAACCAATCGTTTTGAACTGCCTGGAGAACTCTACGATCAATTGCTGAGGAATCTCCCTAGTGCCCTCGGGGTCAGAACTGCAGGGGAAGAGATTGCTGATGCTGTCGTGCGTGGATCCATAAGGACTTATGAAGTCCGTGCACCCAACTATCGTGCTGCTATCCAGGGACAGCCAGCCGAAGTTTTGCAGCGCCAGGTGAACATCGTGGTTTCAGTTGAGATCGTTGATCTTGTGGAAAATGTGATCTTATGGGAGTCCTCCAGCGTTGTTGCTCAGGGAGAGTTTTTGGAGGCTAGTGAAACGGAAGAAATCGGACGTATAGAAGCCATTGAATTACTAGTTCAGAAAATTGTGGACGGCGCTCAGTCTAACTGGTAGATTCGGCGATCATTTTTGTTGGGGAAGGCCCACAGACTTCTTCTGCAGTCACCTAAACTTGCCAGGGAGTGGCCGTGCTCCGAGCCTTCGGATTAGGCGCGATTCTCTTCATCTTCTGGCTACTGCTGTCGGGCCATTATACCCCCATGTTGATTGGATTCGGCTTGGGTTCATGTGGGCTTATTGTCTACTTGGCAATGCGCATGGATGTAGTCGACCATGAGGGCGTTCCGCTCCAACTTGGTGGTCGTTTTTGGGTGTACTTCCCGTGGTTAATGAAGGAAATATTCATCGCGAACGTGAATGTCGCTCGCGTTATCCTCAATCCGAAACTCCCGATTAGTCCGGTTGTAACTCATTTCAGGGCAAGTCAAAAGTCAGACCTAGGTAAGACGATTTATGCCAATTCGATCACACTGACGCCTGGGACGATCACGACTAGTATCGAGGGCCAAGACCTTGAAATTCACGCTCTCACGCTTAAGGACATAGATGGTCGTGAAGAGGATGAGATGGATCATCGGGTGAGTTGGGTCGAAAGTGGCTCGGGGGGAATCCTGTAGTGTTCATTGCAGCGACCGTCGGTGTACTAGCGAGTATGTCCCTCGCGATGACACGCGCACTTATGGGACCCACAGTTTATGATCGGGTACTCGCTGTGAATACGTTTGGGACAAAGACTGTACTGCTGATTGCAGCTCTGGGCTTCTTGACTGAGCGTCCAGAATTTCTTGATCTCTCGATCGTGTATGCTCTTATCAATTTTATAGGAACAATCGCTGTACTGAAGTTTTTCGAGTACCGCGATCTGGGATGGACACGACCTCCTGAAGCGGGTTCAGAATGACGGATCTCATTCTCGAAGTGCTCAGCTGGATGTCGATTCTCGGTGGGCTCTTTTTTATGATCGTTGGAACGATTGGAATCGTACGGATGCCGGATGTCTACACGCGCCTCCACGCTGCCGGTATGACGGACACGATGGGTGCCGGACTACTACTTCTAGGGATGTGCTTCCAGGCTGGCCTCACGCTCGTTCTGGTTCGTTTGATACTGATTTATGCCTTTCTTCTTTTCACGAGTCCGATCAGTACTCACGCCCTGGCAAGTGCTGCACTGTCCGGTGGAGTTGAACCCTACACAGTACCAGCGGATCGTGCTGGAGAGTTTAATTCTCTGAATGGCGGACAGAATTCCTGATGGTTGAATTTGTAGATATCGCGTTGCTGTTACTGCTCGGGATTACTGCATTTAGCATACTTCGCCAGAAGAATCTTTTTGCTGCCGTAATGATGGCGGGCATATATAGTCTTTTGTCAGCTGGGTTGTTCGTGGTCATGGATGCCGTTGATGTTGCGTTCACTGAAGCGGCTGTGGGCGCAGGAATTTCCACGATTCTTATGCTTGGAACACTCGCTCTGGTTGGGCACAGTGAGCACCAGCCACAGCACAGGCCAATCCTACCTCTCTTCGTCGTTATCCTAACCGGTGCAGTTCTTGTCTATGGTACTCTGGATATTCCTCCGTTCGGGGATGCTTCAAACCCAGCACACCACCACGTAGCTCCTCATTACCTCGAAGAATCAGAACACGAAATCGGAATACCGAACGTTGTTACCTCTGTCTTGGCATCATATCGGGGCTATGACACGATGGGTGAAACAACGGTGATTTTCGCCGCCTTGGTCGGTGTGCTACTCCTGCTATCTCTTGGACCTCGACCCCATCGGGTAGTCTCGAATGGTCGACGGATTGCCGACGCAGACAGCAAAAAGCCTGTGTCCGAAGAAGAAGTAAAAGAAGCTCAAGAGGATACTCTTCAGGTTTCGCCTGAAGAAAATACCTTAGGGGACACCAATGGATGATCGTGTGATCCTAAGGGTGGGTGCGAAAATACTTATCCCCTTCATCCTAGTGTTCGCGCTCTATGTCCAATTCCATGGGGACTATGGTCCGGGCGGTGGTTTCCAAGCGGGTGTCATTTTCGCTGCGGGGTTCGTGCTATACGCGCTTATCTATGGTCTGGAAAATGTTAAGAAAGTCCTTCCTCCCCAAGCGGTCTATATCTGCTCTGCTCTCGGAGTACTGCTATACGCGGGGGTCGGTTATGTGACGATGGCTTTGGGTGGGGAGTTTCTAGATTATGGGGTTCTCGCGCACGACCCTGAACACGGTCAGCACTATGGCATCTTGCTTGTGGAGCTTGGTGTGCTGATCACCGTATTTGGTGTGATGGTTGCGGTATTCTATGCGTTTGCTGGACGCAGGAGAGTCGACACTTGACGGCTCTAGGACTGTTCAATTATTGGGCTGTCATTTTCTTGATGATGGTAGGGTTTTACACACTTATTGCCCGTGGTAACCTGGTTAAGAAGATCATTGGGCTGAATATCTTCCAGACGTCAGTCTTCATTCTCTACATCACGATGGGGAAGATTACGGGAGGCACCGCTCCGATCTTCGTTGGAAGTGGTGAGGATGTCATCTATTCGAATCCGATTCCTCACGTATTGATACTTACCGCGATTGTGGTAGGTGTCGCGACGAGCGCAGTCGGTCTTAGCCTTGTGATCCGGATCAAGGAAGCATTTGGCACGATAGAAGAGGATGAGATCCAGGACGAGAGCCTATGACCTACCATCTTCCTGTCTTGCTCGTCGTCGTTCCTCTGGTTGCAGCTCCGATCGCTGCACTACTGAATCGCCCACGTCTTTCCTGGGCCGTTGCGGTTGCGGCCACGCTGTGGGCTCTCTATGCCGCCCTCGAGCTGCTTTCACAGACCATGGCTGCCGGAGCGATTCACTATGAACTAGGAGGTTGGCCGGCACCCTATGGGATCGAGTATGTAGTGGATCCAGTAAACGCCTGGGTCGTTGTTATTGTTGCTTTGATTGGGGCGTTGGTTGCGCCTTACGCGCGCGTAAGCGTTGAAAGAGAAATTACTGAGGACAGGATTCCGCTCTTTTACGCGGCCTTCATCCTTTGTCTGACGGGTCTGCTCGGAATCGCTGTGACGGGTGATGTGTTCAACGTCTTCGTCTTCCTAGAGATCTCTTCTCTTTCAGCGTATGCCTTAATTGCACTTGGCAGCGATCGCCGTGCACTTACAGCGTCCTTCCAGTACCTGATCATGGGTAGTGTGGGAGCGACGTTTATAGTCATCGGTATCGGCCTCATGTACGTCATGACGGGTACGCTCAATATGGCGGATCTAGCGGATCGTCTCCCTGAGGTTTCCGGTACGAGGACGATCCCAGTAGCGTTCACATTCCTGACTGTCGGGATCACGCTGAAGTTGGCACTATTTCCACTTCATCTGTGGCTTCCGAATGCATATACGTACGCGCCCTCAGCTGTAACAGCATTCATTGCCTCTACTGCTACCAAAGTGGGGGTGTATCTCCTACTTCGATTCTTCTTCACAATTTTCGGTGTGACGTTCTCGTTCGATGTCATGCAGTTAGATCGAATCCTGATGCCACTGGCCTTGATTGCGATCGTAACTATGTCCCTGGTTGCCATATACCAGGAGAATGTCAAACGCCTACTAGCGTACTCGAGTGTTGCGCAGATCGGCTATATGGTGCTTGGGATAAGCTTTGCGTCTGTGCTAGGGTTGACCGCAGGGATCCTTCATCTGTTTAACCACGCTCTGATGAAGGGAGCACTGTTCATGTCGATGGGCTGTGTAATGTACCGAGTCGGATCGGTTCGATTGGAACGGATGAATGGACTCGGTCGTGCCATGCCTTGGACTATGGCAGCGTTTGTAGTGGGAGGACTGAGCCTGATTGGTGTCCCACTTACTGTTGGTTTCATCAGTAAGTGGTATCTGGTTCAAGCCGCACTTGAGCAAGGAATGTGGCCAGTAGCGGGGGTGGTACTCCTTGGTTCTCTGCTTGCTTTGATGTACGTCTGGAAGGTCGTCGAAGTTGCGTACTTCCGTGAGGCTGATCCTGAACTCGGAATCTCAGAAGCACCCCTCAGCTTGCTGGTACCGACTTGGGTGCTTGTCCTCGGTAATCTCTACTTTGGGATCAATGCCAGCGACAGTGTGGGTATAGCTACACGTGCTGCAGAAGTGCTACTGGGAGCCTTGTAGTGATTGACACCAACCTTGTAGTGGGCATCTGCCTGCTTCTCCCTGTGTTAGGGGCCTTTCTTGTTCTAATCCTTGGCAGCCGACCTAACGTTCGAGAAACAGCGACACTCCTTACTGGTGGCTTGACGTTTTGGCATGTTTGGGGACTGCTCCACCACCTTCGAGAAGGCGCCCGCCCGAGGCTGGAGCTACTCGAGATCGTGCCCGGTGTGCAGCTTGCATTCGAAGTCGAGCCTCTCGGGCTACTCTTTGCGCTCGTGGCTTCCTTCCTTTGGATTGTCACTACGCTCTACGCGATCGGATACATGCGTGGACACCATGAGAAGAACCAGACCAGGTTCTTTTTCTTCTTTGCGATCGCGATCGCTGGGGCAATGGGCGTTGCATTCAGTGCGAACCTCTTCACGCTTTTCGCGTTCTATGAGATCCTAACACTTTGCACTTTTCCACTTGTAACACATCACCAGACTGATGAGGCCCGGAAGGCAGGACGGGTATATCTGGGAATTCTTCTCACCACATCAGTAGCATTTCAGTTATTAGCGATTATCTGGACCTGGCAGCTTGCTGATACCGTAGACTTCACAGAGGGTGGGATTCTAGCCGGTACCGCATCTAACGGCGTACTGAGCGCAATCCTAGTGCTGTTCGTATTCGGTGTTGGGAAGGCTGCGGTTATGCCGTTCCACCGCTGGTTACCAGCTGCTATGGTGGCTCCGACACCAGTTTCAGCACTCTTGCATGCGGTTGCTGTTGTTAAGGCTGGTGTCTTTACGGTACTAAAAGTGGCTGTCTACGTATTCGGTATTGATTTGCTCGGTACACTTGCCGCGACGACATGGCTTGCATGGGTCGCAGCCGCCACGATCATTCTGGCCTCTCTGGTCGCTTTTCAGAAAGACAACCTGAAGGCGAGGCTTGCGTACTCCACAATAAGCCAACTGTCCTACATCGTGCTGGGGGCATTGTTGGCGAACGAATGGGGCGTAATTGGTGGGGGTATGCACATAGCCATGCATGCATTTGGTAAGATCACGCTGTTCTTCGCAGCAGGTGCAGTATTAGTGGTAGCCCATGAGAAAGACATCAGTCGTATGCATGGACTTGGTCGAACGATGCCGATCACCTTCGGCGCATTTTTTGTTGGCTCTTTGAGCATCATTGGGTTGCCACCAGCTGGAGGTTCATGGAGTAAATGGTTTCTTGGCATGGGCACGCTTGAAGCGGGGCAGGTTGGTCTGCTCGCAGTTCTCATGCTCAGCTCGTTGCTCAGCCTCTATTACCTGCTTGAGGTGCCAGTGAAGGCGTTCTTCTTCAGGCCACCCGATGATGCTCACCACGGCAAAGGCATTAAGGAAGCGCCGTTGCCTTCGTTGATAGCAATCGGCATCACAGCGTCCGCGACAGTAGGCTTCTTCTTTTGGCCAGATCTCTGGCATGAACTGATGACTATGGTCGTCTCTGGAGTTGGCCAATGAGCCAGGACTACCACGGTCACGAGATCAAGGAGCCGGTAGGCTGGTTGGATAAGCCGAACGCAGTAAGACGTTTCTTTTTAGCTGTTTACCTGATTTGTGGCGCGCTGCTTGCGGCCGAATTTCTGCTGTTCGGTGTTGAGAATGCTCATCCGCATCCACTTGAGGAGAGCATGCGGTTTCTTGTGTATCCGATATATGGATTCATTTCGTTTTGGTTCCTGGTGCTTATTGCCAAGCCCATGAGAAAGCTGTTGATCCGCCCAGAGGATTACTACGAGGAAGGCTCAGACGATGCTGAGTAACCTGCCTCCATTTGTTCTCTTCTTTGTTGGCGCGGTTGTTATCGCGTTCACACGGGGCACGGTTCGCAAGGTGCTCATCCTCGCTATTCCACTCGTAGGTGGACTCAACCTTTTGTTCGGGGTTGAGCCAGGCCTACATCTTCAATTTGATCTGCTTGGCTACACCCTAACGCCATACCGTGCCGACAAGCTTAGCCTACTGTTTGGCTATCTGTTCCACCTTGCTGCTTTCCTAGGGTTTGTCTACGCGCTGCACCTCGGGGACGGTGCACCTGAAGGGTCAGTCGCTGGAGAGGTTGGTGAGGACGACATCGTTGGTAATGCCTCAGCAGGACTACAGCACGTTGCGGCTATGGTCTATGCCGGCAGTGCACTAGGTGCGGTATTCGCCGGTGATTTCATCACTCTCTTCATTTTCTGGGAGCTCCTCGCGATCTCATCGGCCTTTCTGGTATGGGCTCGAAAGTCTGAACGATCATATGCGACTGGGTTCCGGTACCTGATCATTCATGTAATCTCGGGTGTCCTGCTTCTTTCCGGGGCACTCATGCTTGCTCATGAGACTGGCTCGATTGAATTTGGTCACGTTGGGTTGGCTGGTACTGGGGCGGCCGGATGGATCTTATTGCTCTCCTTTGGTATCAAAGCCGGTTTTCCGCTGCTCCATAATTGGATCACAGAAGCCTATCCGGAGAGCACGCCCACCGGAACGGTTTTTCTGAGTGCATTCACAACGAAAGTAGCCGTCTACGCGTTGGCACGGAGTTTCGTTGGTACCGATGTACTGATCTACATCGGTACGGCGATGACATTCTTCCCGATCTTCTATGCCGTCCTGGAGAATGACCTCCGTCGTGTACTCGGTTACTCGATGATCAACCAGATCGGCTTCATGGTTGCGGGGATCGGGATTGGGACGAGCATGGCAGTAAACGGTGCCGTCGCGCACGCTTTTGCTGACGTCATTTTCAAGGGCCTGCTCTTCATGTCCATGGGAGCAGTCATGACGATGACCGGTCGGACAAAGGGAACCGACCTCGGAGGTATCTATAAGACGATGCCATTCACGGCAGGCCTCTGTATAGTCGGTGCATCGGCGATTTCAGCATTCCCTCTGTTCAGTGCTTTTGTAACGAAGTCGATGATCATGGTAGCGGCGATCGAAGAGCATCATTACGTCGTTTGGCTTTTCATGCTCTTCGCTTCTGCAGGGGTGCTTGAGCATGCTGGTATTAAGATTCCGTTCTTCTCGTTCTTTGCACACGACTCTGGTATTCGTGCCAAGGAACCGCCCCGTAACATGCTGATCGCGATGTCGATTGGAGCAGTCCTATGTGTACTGATTGGGGTCTTCCCAACACAGTTCTATACACTGTTGCCATACGAAATGGATTATCACCCATATGACCTTCGACACGTGGTCACACAGCTTCAATTGCTGGCTTTTGGGGCCCTAGGATTTATCACCCTAGTCAAGTCAGGCGTCTATCCAGACGAAAAAAGAGCGATACACGTCGATGCGGAGTGGTTCTATCGGAAGGCCGGTCCCTGGTTGGTAGGAACTGTTGGAAGAGCCGTCACCCGTGTGGATGTATATGTGCGTTCCTCTGTCCTTGAGTTCGTAGGATCAATCATGCACGGGGCGAAACGCACACACGGCCCGGTTGGGCCACTAGCTAAGAGTTGGCCAACGGGCAGTATGGTACTTTGGGTCGCGATACTGCTTGTGGCCTATTTGCTGTTTTACCTCTAGCGAACTCTCCCTGATAGGGGGGAGAGCCGCTCTTGTTCCGTTACTGGAAGGGTATTCAACGACTGACTTGGTCGCTCGTATAAGGAGTCACTTGGAATGAATGGACGTACTGGAGGCCGGAGATCAGATCAGATTCGGTCAGTAATCATTGAAACTGATGTGGCTCCCTATGCGGAGGGCTCGTGCATCATATCTACTGGAGCCACTCGTGTACTCTGTACCGCATCAGTTAGCACAAATGTGCCACCTTGGCGCGAAGCGAGCGGTGCTGGATGGGTCACGGCGGAATACGCGATGTTACCTCGGGCGACACACACACGCACTCGCCGTGAACGTTCGGGTGCGAAGGGAAGGACCCAAGAGATTCAGCGTCTCATAGGGCGCTCACTACGCTCAGTCACTGACATGAAAATTCTGGGCTTACATACTGTGACCGTAGACTGTGATGTACTACATGCAGATGGTGGCACGCGGACAGCATCAATTACAGGCGCCTGCGTCGCGGTGTCATTAGCCTTCGAACACCTTGTTAGCGAAGATCTCATCGTGCGTAATCCGATGAGAGAACGTGTGGCGGCAATCAGTGTGGGGCTGGTAAAAGGGGAGGCTAGACTCGACTTAGATTATGAAGAAGATTCAAACGCTCAGGTCGATATGAACGTAGTCGGTACCCAAGGAGGTGGGCTTGTTGAGGTCCAAGGAACAGCTGAAGGCGACCCGTTCCCGCGGGCTGACCTAGATGCGATGCTCGACCTGGCTACGGCTGCACTGGAGACTCTGTTTGTGGCTCAGGCCAACGCGCTTCGGATTGATTGAGTGGAACTGCTGCTAGCAACTCGCAGTGCTCATAAAGTTCAAGAGATAAGAACGATCCTTAGCGGTATCCCACGTCTGACAGTGCTAGATCTCGATGATATAGGCTTGGAGTGGCGCGATGAGGAGGAAGCGCTTGAACCCTTCGATACGTTTGAAGAGAATGCACGCTCTAAGGCCGAGTACTTTCATGCGAGAACTGGGCTGCCAACCGTAGCTGACGATTCTGGTTTAGAGGTAGATGCGCTCGGAGGTGCACCAGGTGTTCGTTCAAAACGTTTTGCGCCTGTGGAAGGACTCACAGGTCATAAGCTTGATCAAGCAAATAACAATTATCTGGTTGAGCGTTTGGGTGCCCTCGAACTGGAGAAACGAACAGGTCAGTATGTTTGTGTGGCTGCTCTTCTGGGATTTGCATCTCAGATGATTGTTACGCGAGGAGAAGCTAGGGGCTTGATCCTGGCTGAACCCCATGGAGATGGAGGCTTCGGATACGATCCCTATTTCTTCGAGCCCGACTTAGATATGACTTTTGCTGAACTCCATCCCGACCAGAAGAACGAGCTGAGTCATCGAGGCAAAGCATTCCGGGATCTCGCGATTATCCTTGAGAGAATGGAGATCTAGGCGTGCCTGAGCCCCATGTGGACCCACTTCGGATTGAACCGACCAAAGATCGTGAGAGATTAGAGATCGAATGGAAGGATGGTGTCATCTCAGAGTACGTGCCGCGCTACTTAAGACTATTATGTCCGTGTGCTGGTTGTGTAGATGAGATGAGTGGGGTGCGGACTCTGGTTTCGGAATCTGTCGACATGGGTATTTATTTGACTGCTATACATTATGTAGGACAGTACGCTTTACAGTTTATTTGGAGTGATGGGCACTCGACGGGGCTCTACACGTTTGAGTACCTAAGAGAGATATGGGATGCGGACTCTGGATCGCTATAGGATTATCGTCCGAGGGTTCCACACTATTTCGTCCAGAGTACAATCACTCCACAGAATGAGGTGCCTGAGATTCCGTATTCGATTGGGATCTCGGCTGGACGGCGATAAATCTCAACTCCATTTAACTGATGGAAGGGGATGATATCTGAAAGAGCCAAGCCCGTCGCACTGCTCTCGGTTCGTACACCGTCTATGTAGAGCATGGGGTCGCACAATTGTCCACCGATACCTCGAAGGGTGACTCGGTCAGCACCAAACCCAGTACCCAGTACTGATACCCCTGCGATATTCCTGAAAAGATCTTCAGTTCTGAACGCTGTTGATTCTTCAATCATATTGGGTGTAATAAAGTGGCCGAGCCCACGATTGAAACGTGCCACGAACCCGTTCCGTACGAGCGAGTGCTGTGTGACTGGGCGATTGAACTCGACCACGAGATCTTCGATCGGGAGCGCAAACGGCTGCATCCTGTATTCGAGTGTCATTTCTGCACCTGGTCCCAGCTCGAATACTCCTGCAGCCATGGCACCATATCCGAGTGCATCCGCGAGCACGAGGAAGTCACCCGGTTCGGAGGATGTGAGCTCAAAGCCCCCGGCGTCATTTGTATAGGTCACGTCAATCGTATCGCCACCCTGACCCACGAGTACCATCTCCCCCAGCTGGATTCTTCGATCGGTCCCATTCTCCATCAGTATTCCTCTGATGGTCTGTGCACTCGTTGCATCCGCGAGCGAAAGAGAAAAAATCGCCAGGATGCCGAGTCCCTTCAGGTAACGAAATGTTTTCGAAGTCATAGCAGATCTGGGATTGGGCTCATTATCTGATCATCCTCCGGTTTCTTACTCCGATGGAATAAACCTAACGTGTTCCCGGGGCGTTCCCATACAGAAAGACACGGGATACGGTAAAAACGTTAAAGGCATCATACACCCGGAAAATCATTCTGCTCCCGGCTATTCTCTCAGGATCTGGCCGACAAGTTTGTCTGGATCAGCACCCGCTACTGGCTCGAACTTTTGCACACGACCTGCGAAACAGTCAGCAATGAACAGGTTTCCTTCTTGATCGGTTGTGATCCCGTGCGAGCATGCCAGGCGTCCAGGCTGTAGTCCTGATGCACCCCAGCTGTATAAATGGTTGCCTTCGAGATCAAACTTCATAAGACGGTTTGTAGGAGCGTCCCCGACCCATATGTATTGGTCTGTGGTAATGAGGTGATTCACCATCAAGGTTCCCTGATTATCTGGCCAGTGGGGTGAGGTGAGCGGCCACATATCCAAGAAATTTCCGTTCTCATCGAATACCTGCATTCTCGCGTGACCACGGTCTACAACAAAAACTCTACGGTCCGCGCTGATCGCTATACTGTGAGGTGTTCTGAATTCGCTCGGGCCTGGGTTTTGTGGGTCCGCAGGGGCAGAGCCCCAGTCCATCAGGAAGTTGTCATCCGAGTCGTATTTAGCCACCCGGGTGCCACTGTAGCCGTCACTGATGAAATAGGTACCGTCTGGTAACCAAGCTATGTCTGTTGGGCGGTTAAAGTTATTCGGTCCACGTCCGAGCACGCCCAGCTCTCCCAATGTATGAACGAGTTCGCCCTCATATGTGAAGCGGTAAATCACATGGAGTTGGTCGTCGATGATCCATACGTGCTTGTCTGGGTCATATGGACTCATTTTGATCTGATGTGGCCCGCGTCCGCATGGTAGTTGAGCGAATAGGGAATCAGCATGTGGCCAGTCATCAACAAGATTGCCTTCTCCATCGACGATAAAGATCGAGTGCTCAAAGCGTCGCTCCCATCCGCGGCGGTTTCGGGTCTCCCGACATGTGGCGCTAAGACCGTCAGTATTACCTGTCGCGTTACCGACCAAGTTGGTACCACCGTAGGGTGTCCATGGTGCTGCGCCTTCAGGGAGTGGTAACTCCCCTCGCATGGCTACCCATATTCTGTCCGGTGTCTCTGCGTACACCCCGCCCATCGAACCCCAGGTCCAACCATCATGAGAGTGACGGTCATCGGGTAATGGCTTGGGCCAGTCCTCCACTACCTGATAATGGCCTGTGGGCCAGTCTTGGTGGCTCCAGCGAGTCATGCCTTCAGACTGGGTCTGTTCAGCCTCAGAATCTTCGGTGGGACTGCAACTCGATGTTAACATGAGTGCCATCACAATTGGCATAGTTGAGCGAACTGTTCTAGTCACAGGATGCCTCCCCCTGTTGGAATCCCAGCGTTACCCGACTCATTAGCGTTTTTAGGTGTAGTTTGTCGGCGGTCTTCCAAGCAGGGTACAGATAGCAAGTAATGCTAGCAAGCTACGGAAATCCTTAATCCGGTGATGTTTTGTCACACATGTGTGCTAGGCATTTCAACTCCTCGTATTAGCTATTAAATGATGATGAGTCGACTTAGGATTGCTCGTGGTTTGATGGTTTGCCCCACTGATCCCATCACCCGCCTGAATACAACCCTCAATAACCGCTACCGCAGTGGGGTAGCGACATCCGATAACAGGAAAAAATAGTGACTGCAATGACACATTCGAGTTTCGGAGGCTTGGGTTTCCTCGTGCTGGCCCTAGCCGGTTCAGTTGACGCCCAGGACAAGCGCCCAATCCAGACCGAAGATATGTTTGACATGCGCTCGGTCGGAGCACCGGTCGTGAGCCCGGATGGTGCTTGGATCGCATATACTCTAGGTAGAACGTCGCTCGAGGATGAACGCTCGTATACGCGAATCTACATGTCTCCGGCTGAGGGCGGGGAGGCGGTCGGGTT
>Ga0207965_1000201_pt1 | contig 16638 bp, 14 predicted proteins | sample Knorr_S23_td_O2m_FD_185609 | JGI IMG/M metagenome (GOLD analysis project Ga0207965, IMG submission 185609) | Marine microbial communities from Southern Atlantic Ocean transect - Knorr_S23_td_O2min_ad_571m_LV (SPAdes) (version 2) | ecosystem: Environmental > Aquatic > Marine > Oceanic | place...
ACGATTGCACGTAGATGAGTTTGAAGATTCAGGTGGATTGGCATTAGCGGCGGAACTGGGTGCAGTTAGTGGTGATCATGCGGCCAAGTCATCTCTCGACTCAAGGCAAGCAGCCGCAGAAAGCGGGACCATGCAGACATTCCTCCCAGGAACTCCCTATGTTCTCGGAAATCCCCTCGATTCACCGCTTAGGAAGTGCATAGAGGAAGATTGGGCATTCTCTCTTGCAACGGATTACAATCCGAACTGCCGAATACTTTCGATGCCTTTCATAGGCAATCTGGCAACTACCAGATTGGGACTCGACCCTTTAGCTGCTCTAGTCGCTGCCACTAGGAACCCATCGACAACGCTAGATGATCCGGATGTCACAGGTACGATTGTAGAACGAGGTCGTGCCGATATCAACATCCTGTGGTCACAGTCTGTAGACGGCTGGTGCCAGACACCAGGGGAGAATCCAGTTATCACCACAATCATAGCAGGATCTATTGTAAATGTGAATGAATAAATACAAAACTAGTTAGAATAATTCTTTAATTCAAACCTATCTAAAATTCTATTCAATAAATCAAACCATCATTTTCTACATTGTCGAGTAAATTCTCCAAATTTCGGGATGCAGTGCGACTGATAAGAGGGGTTATCGGAATCATCGAAGTATCGGATCCATTGAATAGGCTTTCAGTAAGCGGTTTTTTTGAAATATTGGATCTTGCGTCAAAACACCCCCCCTAGATGGGTTGAATACCACTAGCCCGTGTCTCGGGGTGAAATGGAAGGATCTGGATTCTGCCTCAAGTGCAAGTCGTACGGTACCATACGGAATCCGAAGCTGATTCAAATGTCTAACGGACGCATGAGAGTGGCCGGGTTCTGTTCAAACCAGAAATGTGACGGCAGGATCTCGAAGATAGTCGCCTAGGGGCGACATAGAATGATTCATGTGGATGCGCTGATTCGAAAATCTAGGGCTCGTGGTCTAGGGGTTATGACGTCGCCTTGACATGGCGAAGATCGCAGGTTCAATTCCTGCCGAGCCCACCAATAGATATGAATCTAGAATATAGACTATTCAAAGATGTAGGAAAATCGAATCCGCCCCTTCCCTTTGTTCTTCTTTCCTAGAAACTTGATTTGAGGTATCATCGAGGTATTCGAGACATGAGTGCCAGCACACGGACACAAATCGACTCCCTCTATCTCAACGACCCTTAGTTCGGTAATTGAAGATGGGATCCGATGCATGAATTTGGTATGCCTCATCTGTTCGTGGTCAAGTATTCGTGACCTAGCCCATTCGTGAACGTTCACAGAAATGTTTGAAGTTATCACCGAGTTGGTAGCTTCAACAAGATCATCTGGATTGAACACACCCTTATCCTCAAACAGCAGGTCTACACGGGAGTTCTCAACTGTGAGTTGGTTTCCTACCGTCTCAGCCCCCCATAGATCCTCGGCAAGGGCAGATACGATATGTTGAGCTGTATGCATCAAGGCGTGTCCATTTCTTCGCTCAACATCGATTTGACAAGTCACAGTATCTCCAGTTTGAAACAAATCAGGATCATCTACTGGATGTAGAATCATGTTACCTGGCAATACCTCGTGAATAGCAGACTCAGCACTCTTGGAAGTCAATAGACCAGTATCTCCTGGTTGACCCCCTCCTCGTGGATAGCAGTAAGTTGACTCCAATAGCACATTGCTGCCTTCGAATCCTTCTATGCGTGCCTCAAAGGGGGGTGGGTCTGTACCCGGATGCCTAGACATATGCAATTTCTCTTGCATAGTATCACAATATTCGATCGAGTCCGAGATGGCCGTCAAACCCACCATTCAACAAGTCGTAGCTCAGAGCCTCACAGTCAGAAGTCATAGCCCTGTCACCATCAAATGGCCTCACCCACCCCCTGACCCAGCTAAGGATATTCGAAACACCAGAGCCGGGTTTCTCAGAGATCCTATCAATCGCTTCGGCCGAACATATCAGTTCATTCGCAAGCACTTGAGATAGTAATTGAGTTGACTTCAAGGAGCGATATGTTCCAGTTGCGCCCATTGAGACATGGTCTTCTTTACCCATACTGACTGGAACATTGGATGTAGTAGCAGAATTAGCCAGCAAATGCAATTCAGCAATACACGCAGCAGCTACATATTGGATAATCATGTATCCGCTTTCAAGTCCCTCAGTTTGAGCTAAGAATGCCTTTTGTCCACTCCAATTAGGGTCTAGGACCTGATTGATTCTCCTCTCAGATATACTGGCTAATTCGTGGCACGCAATAGCTATCGAGTCACTGGCGAGTGCGAGATTCTGTCCATGGAAATTACCTCCGCTGACAATGTCCACTGAGTCATCCTCAACAAAGACCAATGGATTGTCTGTAGCGCTGTTTATCTCAATCTCCAACATCCTTCTAGTTTCTGAGATCAGATCAATTACGGGCCCGTGAACCTGAGGTGCGCATCTGAAGCAGTATGCATCTTGAACGCGATCGCAATTGGAGTGAGATTCGTTGATCTCAGAGTCATTTACGAATTCTGCTATTCTGGCTGCTGAGATTGATTGGCCGCGCTGTGGCCTGTTCTGGTGTAGTCTGGGGTCGAAAGGTGCATGTGAGCCCCTAATAGCTTCAACTGAGCAGGCAGCACTAGCATCAGCGCCGAAGACCAACCTTTCCATATTCAGCAAAGTAATCCCAAGATATGCGCACATCTGGCTAGTGCCATTGATTAGCGACAATCCTTCCTTGGCTTGTAATTTGACAGGATTTAGGCCGGCAAGTGTAAGTGCTTCTAAGCTAGTCATCCTATGCCATCCAGACTCAGACTCAGAGTTGTCGGGATATCTGACCATGCATTCGCCCTCACCCAACAATGCCAATGACATATGGGAGAGTGGAGCTAAGTCACCGGAAGCCCCTAGAGATCCAATTCTGGGGACCACAGGTGCGATTCCAGAATTTATCATCTCAATTAGCATCTCAACTATCTCAGGGCGTATTCCAGATACACCTTTGGCAAGCGAATTCGCTCTGAATACCATCATCAGAAGAACATGCTCAGGATGCATCAGGTCACCTATGCCACAGGCATGGCTTCTAATCAGATTCGTCTGCAGATCTTCGAGATCATTACCATCAATACGAACTGAAGACATTGCTCCGAATCCGGTGTTGATTCCGTACACTACATCATCCGATTGGATGATATTTTCTATCGCGGCGCGAGAAGCCGACATAGAAGCCCTAGATTGGTCTGAAAGTACAGCTCTTGCCCATGGGCCTGTCGTTGGGTGCGCATGTGACACCGCGACTGCATCTTCTAGAGTCAATGAATGGCCATCAATCTCGACGTCGCGCACGTTTCAGCCACAAGAGTTGCTCAAATAGAGTCATCGAGACTTGAATACACTATCCAACACGTTGCTATCAACGATATTCGGCATAGTGACATCCAGTCTTTCATTCGATTCTGATGCTTTGGCTACAGTGCTCATTGCAGCATCATTGCGCGCCCATGATCTCCTAGTAAGGCCATTGATTACATCCCAAGATATCATGGATTGAATTCGATTTTCGGAATTATCACTCCCATCGATGACTAGTCCGAAACCTCCGTTAATCACCTCTCCCCAGCCAACCCCTCCGCCATTGTGCAAACTGGTCCAGGTCGCCCCCCTGAAGGAGTCCCCAACGAAGTTGTGGACCGCCATGTCGGCTGTGAACATAGAACCATCGCGTATGTTGGCAGTCTCACGATACGGGCTGTCGGTGCCCCCTACGTCGTGATGGTCCCGGCCGAGTACAATAGGTGCTGAAACCCGTCCTTCCGAGATTGCCTTGTTGAACTCCAGCGCGATACTGGTTCGCCCTGACTCGTCAGCGTAGAGAATCCTCGCTTTGCTGCCGACTACCAAATCGTGCTTGTCCGCCTCGGATATCCACCTGATGTTGTCCTCGTACTGCGTGCGGACCTCGTCGCGGCATCCTTCGGCTAGTTCGCGAAGCACCGTGATGGCGATTTCGTCAGTGACCCTCAGGTCCTGAGTGGTGCCTGAGGTGCATACCCATCTGAATGGACCGAAGCCGTAATCGAAGCACATCGGACCCATGATGTTCTCGACGTACGAAGGGTACCTGAACGTGCCATCCTCCTCCATGACATCGGCACCGGCCCTGCTGGATTCCAGCAGGAAGGCGTTGCCGTAGTCCCAGAACACGGTCCCCCTGGAGCTCAGCTCGTTTATGCTCTCGACGTGCCTCCTCAGCGAGGATCGAACAGCTTCCTTGAACGTCACCTGGTCCTGCTTGATCATACGCAGGCCATCCTCGAAGTTGATATCCACTGGCATGTATCCTCCTAACCAGGGGTTGTGCAGACTGGTCTGGTCGCTTGCTAAGTCAGGGGTGATGTCGTTATCCACTAGGTATTCCAGAAGGTCGACTACGTTGCCCTGGTAACCCAGTGAAACTGCCTCCTTCCTAGAGATGGCTACCTGGGCCCTTGCAGCCAGCTCGCCAAGGTCCTCGTGCAATTCGGTAACCCAGCCTTGCGAGTACCTCTTGTTGGCAGCGACTGGGTCTATCTCCGCGATAATGCACACGGCCCCTGCTATCACTGCTGCCTTGGCTTGCGCTCCGGACATTCCACCCAGCCCGGAGGTCACGAACAGCACCCCTCCCAAGTCAGAGTCCTCTGGCAGGCTGAGGTACCTCCGTGCTGCATTGAGGATCGTTATCGTGGTGCCATGCACAATCCCCTGAGGACCGATGTACATGTACGACCCGGCAGTCATCTGTCCGTATTGAGATACGCCTAGAGCGCTCATACGCTCGTAATCGGTCTGGGAAGAGTAGTTAGGTACGACCAACCCATTGGTCACGATTGCCATTGGGGCGTCTTTGGAGGATGGGAACAGGCCCATTGGGTGGCCGGAGTACATCACGAGTGTCTGGTCCTCTCGCATGATGGACAGGTACCTCATGGTCAGCAGGTACTGCGCCCAGTTCTGGAACACTGACCCATTCCCCCCGTAAGTGATGAGCTCGTGGGGAAATTGCGCTACCGCAGGATCTAGGTTGTTCTGGATCATCAGCATCATCGCAGCGGCCGAGGTGCTGTTGGCGCCGTAATCGGAGATTGGTCTTGCTCGCATCTTGTAATCTGGTCTGAAACGATGCATGTAGATGTGGCCCAGCTCATCCAACTCGGTTAGAAACTCCCTGCCTAACTCCTCGTGCCATTCTACGGGAAAGTACCTCAGAACGTTCTCTATTGCCAATCGCCTTTCATTGTTAGTAAGCACCTCAGGCCTCTTGGGCGCATGCGGAACCGAGTCGTCTATCGGCTTCGCATCGGGCATCGTCTCGGGGATGCCTATGGAGAAGTCGATCATGCTCACCATCCCAGCCGGCTCATGAACGACGTCCTGACGTCCTCCAGAGCGGTATCGCATCTTCCCATGGCCTCGTTAGCGCTATGTTCGATCTCGTCGACGTCCTCGCCATCGAGGTAGTCTGTGTTGATGCGTACGTTCATCTCTGCCATCCTCGCAGCCGTGTGAGCCAGTTCGGCGGATGATGCGAGGTCGGTTAGCGCGTTACTGTTGCATTCGCGGGACATTTCCAGAAGCTTGTGGAGCAGTTCGGAGGCAGAAACCAAGGTCTCTAGGGGAACAATGGCAGCTCCGATGGTAGCCTCCCTGATTGCTTGTCTCCGGGATTCCCGGAAGCCCTCGTTCTTGGGCGTCCTGTAGGCTGCCATGACCGAATCGAAGGCATCAGCGTCCCTATCGGCAAGTGCAAGGGAGTCACTGATCGCCTCATCTGACCGCTCGATAACCTCGCTGGCTATCTCATGGCCGTTTGACCACTTTTCGCTTGCTACGGTCAGTCTCGCCACCATCGCAGCCAGCGAATGCGCATGAGCTAGGCACAGGGCCGCCACGGAACCCCCTCCTGGGGTGGGTGAATCGGATGCTATCGAATCGAGAATCTCGCGATACCCATCATTCAACTATATCACCCAAATTTCTCTTAACAGCCCACTCTATGATACTGTTGTAGGCATCGAATTCCTCGAGTTCACTCAACATAAGGCCATTAATTGCTGATTGTACCAATGTGGCGTGATCAGCACTATCCGGCTCATTGTGATAGTGCCTGCCAGCACTGATCATAGCATTCAGGGGGACCAGTCCCACTAATTCTCCTGCTTCTGCTTTGAGGCCAATATTTCCTGCTTCCGTTCGGATGGCTTCAGTTACTGTATGCAACCCTGTAACATTGTGGTCCAACAGGTTCATTGAGACTTGGGCAGTATCTTCATTGTACATCCATCCCGCGGCTTGAAGCGATTGAAACATCCCTGGTTTCCTGACTGGATTACCGTCAACATCCTTCACCTTGTCCCCATTCTCGTCACGTAGAATTACACCACTAGTTCGAATGGTTCCAGCAATTGCGTTCGCCTTCTTCTTATCAGAAGTATCGAGGTTGACATTGTATGCAATCAGAATCTGACGAGCACCGGTTGCGGTGGCCCCCATTCTTGGTTTGAACTCTGCAGAACCGTAATCCGGGAACCATTCAGAACTGGTGATTTTACTCTGTAACCCCTCATATTCACCCCTTCGGATATCTGGTAGTCTAACTCTTTGATTGCTACGAGCAGATTCTGCATACAAGTATACGGGTAGATCAAGAAGCTCTGATACTGCCTCTGCATACCTCTCTGATAGGGAGATACAGGTTTCAATCGTAGCACCCTCTAGTGGGATAAATGGGACTACGTCGACAGCGCCCATTCTAGCATGCTCACCGTGATGCGTTCTCATATCGATTAATTCAATTGCAACTGCAGTACTTGTGACTGCAGCCTCTAGTACTGATTCTGGTGGGCCGACCATTGTTACAACAGTGCGATTGAAGTCATGGCCCATGTCTACATCTAAAATTGAAACACCATCTACTGATTTTATGGAGTCTGTAATCGCGTCGATAATGGTAAGGTCTCTTCCTTCACTATAATTCGGGACGCACTCAATTAACATCGGGACCACATCGCCTCCTCGGGCTTACGAGTGATGAGGGTTGCTAATCATCGATATAGAGAATCGGGTCCGCTGTAATCCGACTCCTTTCGTTTGCTGTCGATCATAGAAATAGCATCTGTGAAGTCCTTGTGGTTGCACGAGGACCTGTCATCGGATATCGCTTGCATACCGGCTTCGATGACAACGGATTTGATTTCTGCCCCACTATATCCTTCAGTGGCAATAGCAAGTTTTCTGAAACTCACTCCTTTCAGTGGCATGTGCTTGCAGTGAACATCGAATATCAGTTCCCTCGCCTCAGAATTTGGCATATTGATGGAGATTATCCTATCGAACCTCCCCGGCCTCAACAACGCAGCATCTAGCAATTCTGGCCTATTGGTAGCCGCAATCACCTTGACATTGTCCAATGGGTCGAATCCGTCAAGCTCTGCCAGAAGCTGCATCAAAGTCCTCTGAACCTCCCTGTCACCCGATGTAGCCACATCGAGCCTCTTTGAGCCGATTGCGTCTATCTCATCGATAAAAATTATTGATGGGGATTTGGTCCTTGCCAAGTCGAACAGTTCCCTAACCATTCGTCCACCCTCGCCGATATACTTCTGAGCCAACTCTGAACCAACGAGGCCGAGGAATGTGACTTCTGTTGAGTTCGCAACGGCTTTGGCGAGCATTGTCTTTCCTGTTCCGGGCGGACCAGTGATTAGGACTCCTTTTGGAGGATCTATGCCAAATTCCCTAAACGCCTCAGGTTTGGCCAATGGCAATTCTATGGACTGCCTCAATTGTGCGATTTGCTCATCTAGGCCCCCTAAATCTGAGAATGACGTCTCAGGCTTTTCCAGTACCTCCGCACCAGATACTAGGGGGTCCCATGCGTTATCTAGGACCTCAATAATGGACAACGTATCTTGATTCATAGCCACTCTCGCCCCGGGGGCTATAGAGGCATCATCAATACGCCTGTTGACAGTGACTAGGAAAACTGTGCCGTTAGAACTCCTGACAACGGCATTGTCTCCGACTCTATCCTGAATGTAGCCTATCACATAAGGGGGTGAGCGTAGATTTCGGAGCTCTTCATCGAGTCTGTTCACGCGCTTCTTGAGTTGAGTGCATTCATTTTCAAGGAACAACTTCTCCGTTAGTAATTGCTGAGCGCTTTCAGACAATTCCTTCAGTTCCTTCTGGACTGAGGCCAACGTAGCTCCTATTGTATCACGTGTTACATGTGCTGAACCGTGGTCGTCCTTAGTCGCGTCCTCTGCCTCGCTCGCCACGAGTCGCTGCACACATTGGTGTTTTTGACGATTCCCACCCGAAGGGTAATCGCGCAATCCCACTATGCCTGAGTATGGGGGCATGTGAGTTGTGCGGTGCAGAGGGGCACCCGACACGTCAGGCAATAGCCTCCAATGTCAATGTTGATGCGTGTGCACGGTGCATAGATTCGATGGGATTGGAATTATTCGAATCGCCATTTCACGGGACTTCAGAACAATCAAGATCTGATATTTCTAGGAACAAATCCAGAAGTCACGGTAGAACTCACGTACCATCAAAGGAAATGTCGTTAGTACAGGATTTTCACGTTCGCATACGAAATGAGAGAGTGTCTAGGGATTGGGATCAGAAGGATCTAGCTATGAGAATGAATGAGCGAGTGAATATGATACAGAGGATTGAGAATGGTTCAAGACCGACGGACGTGTTAGTCACGAAGATTGAGAAGGTTCTGGGGATCACACTTCTTGAGGAATCTCGGATAGATAACGAGGCCCAACTTAATCGTGGCTCCGGCAGGGGGCTAACAATCGCTGATGCTTTGGAAGACTACCTGTCAAAGGAGGAGTCCGATGACTGAAGTTCCTCTGCATGTAATCCACCTCAATCAGGACGACCCTCGTAAGTGCACAGCAAGAGCAATGCAGCGTGGAGGTCATGCAGTCCTGCACGACCACCCCCGTAAAGCCCCTAAGAGAGGGATTCTGCTTGATCCCACATCGGGCACGCTACAAGGGCCAGAAGACAATTCGCTCATAGAACAGGGCGGATCTATAGTGGCCTTGGACTGTTCTTGGAAGTCTCTGGAGAGCGCACTGGGGGAAATATCCAATCATACAAGATTGGGGAGGAGGACTTTGCCGGTCTTACTGGCGGCTAACCCAGTATCATGGGGCAAACCAGGCAGATTGACGACTGCTGAAGCGCTATGCGCTTCAGTCATAATTTCCGGCAGGTGGGACCAAGGGCGTAAGATTATGCAACAATTTCCATTTGGGGACGAGTTCCTGAGTCTAAACCACCAGCCGTTGCTGGCCTATTCCAAAGCCAGATCAAATGCCGAATTAGCTGCAATTCAATGGGAATTTTTCGATGAGCCAAATTCAACGAACGATTGATCCGGGAGATATGTCATCGTTCATCGTCAGCACGGACACCTTTCCATCTTCATCTTCGGCTGCTAGTAACATGCCCTCAGAGAGGACACCGCGCAATTTTCTTGGCTTCAAATTCGCTACGTAAACAACATTCAGCCCCAACAAATCGGAAGCATCAATGATTCCCTTCAATCCAGCACATACGGTGCGACTAGTTCCGGGTCCGTCCTCAATGGTGATGACAAACAGCTTGTCTGCATTAGGATGATCTTCCACAGAAGAAATCCTACCTGTCCTCATCTCAACTTTCTTGAAATCCTCGAATTCGATGTAACCGCCCCCCGAATCTCCCGGCACGGTATCGCTTTCATTGACCTTGCTATTCGATTCATCCTCAGCTAATGCTAGTTCGGTTGCCAAAATATCGTCCAAGTCCAGTCTTCGGAATAGATGGTTAGGTTTGTCCGAGTTCCAATTCAAATCAGCATACGAGAACGATTCATCCCATAGTATCGTGTCTATATCGTCATCCTCGCCCAGCATCTCCCAGAGCCTGTCAGACTGGAAGGGCATGAACGGCCTCAGAGCAACGGCAAGACCACGGCATAGTGACCATGAATATGCTAATGCCGACAGTGAAGCGCGGGCCTCATCGGAATCAGGGTCTTCCAGGTGCTCCCATGGAGCTGCTGTCTGTAGTATTGAGTTTCCCGATTGTGCAATGCTCATTATACTGCGCAGAGCTTCCTTGAATCTCTGCCTCTCCATAGATTGAATGGCTTCATTCATCAGTTCCTGTACATTGGATGAATATTCCTGGTAATCTGTAGGATCAAAGAATGAGGAGAGTGGATTGCCCCCGTCAGAGGGCAATCTATGCGTTAGTGTCATCACTCTGTGGACAAAATTTGCATATGTCCCAATCAACTCGTTATTGACTCTGTCAACGAACTCATCCCATCTGAAATCAGTATCATGTCCTTCTGGCATGTTTATCGAGAGATAGTACCTCAGTGTATCGGGATCGAATCTACTCAGGAACGATGGTAGCCATACAGCATGCCGCCGGCTTTTGCTGAATTGCCCGCCTTGTAGCATCAAGTATTCGTTAGCTGGAACATTATTCTCCAGTGCAAGGTGACCTGGGATTGGTAAATGTGTGATTGTGTCATCAGAATTAGCCGCATTCATACCCATTATGATTGCAGGCCAAATGATTGTGTGGAAGGGAATATTGTCCTTCCCCATGAAGTAGATATGCTTCGGCTCCCGTCCATCTTCGGATATCTTCCACCACCGCCCCCACGCATCATTGCCATCGGGATGCTCGGCCTTAACGGCATATTCCTCGGCCCAGATACGAGCGCATGTGTAGTACCCCTGTACAGCCTCGAACCACACATACACCCGCTTTGAGTGCCACTCCTCACCTTCTAGAGGCAGTTCGATTCCCCACTCAATATCCCTAGTTACAGCACGCGGGCGGAGTCCCATGTCTAACCAATTCTTGGTCATCGCACGCACATTGGGTCTCCAAGTTCCCTTGCGCTCCTCATAGTGTGCTTCAAGGGATTTTTGAAACAGGTCCAACCGGAAGAATAAGTGCTCTGTATCTCTAATTTCGATACTTGCTTTGGGATTGAGTTTAGAACGTGGATTAACTAGTTCGTTTGCTTCGTAAGTGGCCCCACATTCGTCGCATTGATCTCCTCTAGCACCTGATGATGAGCATACTGGGCAGTCACCTTCCACATATCTGTCAGGCAGGAATCTCACTGCCCCATCATCTGAAATTGAGCAATACTGCTGCATGATTTCTGAAGACATCAAATTGGACTCGAGCAGTTGAGTGAATACCTCTCTGACCAATTGCTTGTGTCTAGGATCGGAAGTTCTGTTGTATAACGTCCCGCCAAATTCCACACCCCGCGAGTCGATATTTACCCCCCAGGAGCAACCCAAATCAGTTAGTGCCTTGCTGTTCATCTCATGGAACCTGTCTACTATTTCCTGGGGTGAAACTCCCTCCTGTTCGGCTGTTAGGGTAATTGGGGTGCCGTGTTCGTCGGAACCACTGCACATCAGTACGCTACGCCCCCGTGCTCGCTCGTACCTGTACTGGATATCCGCAGGGAGGCAGTTGCCAGCTACATGACCTAGGTGCAATGGCCCGTTTGCATATGGCCAAGCCATGAATATCGCAACGTACTCCATATGGCGTCCCCTACGTACGATTCGCGGAGCCACATATTTATGTCATCATCGCCCATCGCCCGGTCTGGAGCAGTACATCGTGTATACCGGTTGTATCGTCCATATTCATGGATGAACTCTAAGAGGCAACAGAATTGAGTGATTATACCCTAGTTGTTTCCTATGCTCTACTGGCATTGGTTGCATCGTTCTTATGCAGTATACTTGAGGCAGTTCTATTGTCTACAACTCAAGGACATATTCGAGCAATGTACGATGCCAATGAGAAGATTGGTAAAATTTGGATATCGTACAAGGAAGATCCTGAACGCCCAATTACCGCCATCCTTACTCTGAATACTGCCGCACACACTGTGGGGGCTCTAGGGGTAGGTTATGAGGTTGAGAAACTAAACCCTGGAGAGTATGGAGTTGCGATAGCCTCTGCTGTATTGACTGTGGCGATCCTGCTTCTTAGTGAGATACTGCCGAAGACCATCGGAAATCTATACTGGCGTCGTTTGACGGTATTCACTGGACGAACGTTGAGTATTCTGATTATCATCCTATACCCAATAGTACTGCTCATTGAGTTACTAAGATCTCTATTACCAGAAGTTCATACTGAGCCAGTAACCAGAATTGAATTGTCCGCTCTTGCAGATATAGCAGAGGAATCCGAACAAATCGAAAAAGATGAGGAGGCTGTCATCCAGAATGTGCTACGTTTGAAAGAGATACCTGTTGGCGATGTGATGACACCGCGTGTAGTCATGACTACGGTAAATCTCAATGATACTGTTCAGGATGTAATAGAAAGAATTCCCATTATGATATACGGTAGGATGCCAGTTATCAATGAGAGTATAGATGATGTAAAGGGAATGGTTCTGAGAAGCGACATACTGCGTAGGGCAGCTGTAGACGACTATTCTAGCACTATGCAAGAGATTTCACGAGATGTTTTCAGATGCAAACAGGAAGATTCAGTAGACAAGGTCTTGGATGAACTGCTCCAGAACAAGGTGCAGATGTTGATTGTAAAGGACGACTTCGGGGGAACAGTAGGTCTAATCACAATGGAGGATGTTATTGAGACACTGCTTGGAGAGGAGATTGTGGATGAGTCGGATCAAGAGGGGATAGACGACGGTGTGCATCACGAAGACATGAGAGAATTGGCCAAGCAGAGGTACGAAGATTCTGAATCAGAGTGACTCACTTATCAGCGTCCTCGGCCAGCATTCCTCTTTGTTCTGCATATTCTCCAATTGATTGAAGTCTCTGAACAATTCCTGAGTCAGTCTCTGTCTTTTCAGCAGTAACTAGCCATACACCACCAAACAATCGGTCCCAGAAACCAAGTTTCTCATCACCACGATTCCGCAGAAATCTATCTATTATTGGAATTAACAACAAAGTCAAGGAAGTGCCGACGAAGACTTTCGTCCCAGTACTATCCCAATCGGTTCCTGCGGAAATTAGCAGCAACATACCAAATAATCCTGAAAGGATCAATGGGATATTGGCACTTTTTGCTATGTGGTAAAGAAATCCTGGGTTGTTACCTCGCGTATCAACGAATTGGGTACCGGTAACGATGTTGCCAGCAGATCTAGAAATCTTTGAGGGTAGGTATATCATATTCCCCAAAGCCAGCGCAATGGCAACTAAGATCGGGATGGTCGGGTCGGCATCTGCCTGACTCATAATTACTGCAGTAAGGAGTAAAATTCCCCAGTTTACTGTAGTATCAACAATGTATCGAAATGATGTCCTTACTCGTGCAGTTGGCTCGAATCCATCCGGGATCACCTTGGGACCCCTTTCCTTCTTGCTCTTCTTCGCCTTCTTGGTTCGCTCTCGGCGTGAACGTGATTTCTTAGCCGGTTTTTCCTTCTTCTGCACTGGTTCTGGCACTACAGCAGTTGCAGGGGACTCGTCCGAGGGAATTTCCTCATCTTCATCGGATTGAATCTTCTCAGCTTTCTCTAGCAACCCCATGGCTCAACCTCCATATTTCTCACCCATACGGGTAAACATCTCAAATCCGGGTGATTCCACGAACTCGTTTATCTTATCCTCCGGTAATTCCCCTAATTCGGCATTTATCATGACGAAGAATGCTCTCCGGGTGTCTTCATCGGTGGCCCCTGGATCGGTACCTACGGATTCGAACAATACGAAAGATTCGGATTTCACGAAGCGATTGATGAAGTCCTCAGGCATATCTCCCAGAAGGTTGTTGACTACATCAAAGAATTCGATAAAATCATCGGACTTCGTTTCATCCATCCCTTCGTCAATCTCTAATGTTGGACCTGCAATCAACTCAACTGTTGGCTTAACTGACCTGATATCCTGCTGTTGCTGTTTCCTCAGTACTATGATCTCCCTGTCCAATTCCGACCCAAATCTGTCTGAGAATCTATCTAGTAGAGTACCGACTTCACCTGTGGCAATCCTGTCGATATGTCCATACATACTATCCTTTGAGTCCGAGGCAAGGTTAGGATCGGAAGTCCTGCGCTTCTCCCATTGACTCTGAAAATCTGTTGATCCACTGTCATCGTCCTCGTATCCATCTGCTTCGGGTTCTTCTGAAACTTTGTCATTATCGTCGAAATCCGAGTCTTCAACCAATGAGGGCGGTGGTGGCGGAGGGGGTAACGAGATTCCCGGAGGCAATGGAGGAAGGGGTAAATCCGATAGTTCGGGAGTTTCTTCATCATGCTCTACCATGGGGTCACCGAATTGATTCCGAAACTCTCCACTATTCAATATTCTGTGATTGAGAGCAGTGAAAAACTTGACTTAGGGGGATATCAGCACCCCCCATCCTTTCAAAGAAAGGAACGTAGCCATGCTCTCAGGAACTACAAAAACATCCCCCGAGCTTCCTTCAACATATGATTCAGAGACTCTTGCCGAGACATCATCTTTAGTCAACTCGACAGTATGCGAGGAATCGCCGCCGAGCACCACTGCTTCGCTAAGTGGGTCGAACGCATCATTAGCTTCAGGATTCAGACGACTCAGTGGAAGCTCTGTCACTCTGAGGCCACACTTGCCATGAAGACTACCAATCCACCTGATGACGCGCTTGACATCGACTGTCACATTCTCATCTGTTTCCCCAGCACCACCCAGTACTACTGACGAGTCTCCTTTTACTAGTTCCCAGAAAACCGTAGTGTTGTCACCGGGGAACACCGTTAGACTACGGTCCTCCCTGAGTCTACTGATTCTCTCTGCATCTAGTGATTGTTCAGCTAACTGCATCAACTTCGATTTACTACACGATCTGACGGTGCAATTCGGATTACGAATTCGCTGCTTCATGATTCCGTGCATCTCGTCCAATAGGTGGCTCTTGTCGGGTGAGTCCTGGGCGATGGCCTGAAGATTCCCCAGTACGCCATCAATTCCCTCCTCCACGCGAGTTTTCCACCCACCCTCGTTATTGCCAACAACCGCTTGGACACTGATGCCTTCACCCCTAATGTAATTCACTAACTGCCTACGTGCATTAGAATCAAGTTGTAGATAGGCTGGATCCCTGACGTGGATATGGAATCCTCTGTGTCCGGAGAATGAAGTCTGGACGTGCTGTTCGAGAAAACCAAATTCAGGTTCTAAAAATTCGGACCACAATTTCCATGCCTGATCCTGAATCAGTGCGATCATCGCAGGAAAGTCACGATCCGAGACTCCAGGAAGATGGTCGCCGTCCAAGTCAAATATCAAATCTGCACCTAACCAACCCTTGTCTATCATTTTGCGTTGTGAAGGGTCGCGATAATATGCTGTGCTGTGGAAACATGAATGGGGGGATTTGCTATGCAGATAATGCAGAAGCCCGTCCTTATCCATGAACCCGCGATGCCTGTCGGGTGGCCTAGTGCCCCAGGGGACGAACATCCATTCCCTAGATCTGAATCTCGGGGGACACCAGAGATCAGTGGATCTCAGCGATTGGTAGTATTCTGAGAACCGCAGTGCAAATCGGCTCCATCCCTCGGCCACATTCAAATGACAATGGCCAGACAAATAACATGTGCTGTCATTCGAGGTCTAGTGTGTTGGGTTCACGCCCATCGGTAGCAGGTTGTGCACCTGTAATCTCGATGTATGCTTCCCAACAAACATAGCGATTATCCAGCACTATCGCCTCTGCGAATGTCAACGCCTTCCCAGTATGAGCACAAACTGGACCTAACTGCCCTGTGGCAGTGGACAGTTTAGATGCATCGGGCATAGTAATTCGAGAGCCTTTCGATTATTGACTCTTGCCTTCTCGAAGTTACTCACTAGGAGTCGTTTTCAACTCATCGCCATTCGACCGACTATGCACGAGGATTTGGTGTTCAGGATAGGTCATTCGCCGGACCCCGATGATGCTTTCATGTTCCACGCGCTTACGACCGGAGCATTGGATACACAGGGAAGGAGATACGTGCACGAACTACATGATATTGAGAATCTCAACCGCCATGCACAGGAAGGCAAGTTCGAAGTCTCGGCGGTCAGTATTAACTCATATCCCTCGATAGCAGGGCGCTATCAACTGATGAATTGCGGTGCATCGATGGGAGAAGGTTACGGGCCTATTCTAGTGTCCCAATCCAAGATGAGTATGGATGAAGCGAAAACTAGGACAATAGCAGTCCCTGGATTGGGTACCAGTGCATATTTGGCCCTGAGACTCGCATGGGGGGATGTCAGAGTTGTCGTGTTACCATTCGATGAGATTTTGCCTGCAGTAGTCCGAGGGGAATACGATTTGGGCCTGATTATCCACGAGGGACAGATTACGTGGGCAAACGAAGGATTGGAATTAATTCTTGATCTTGGTGAGTGGTGGAACGAACTGACGGGGCTTCCACTCCCCCTTGGTGGGAATGTTGTCAAGAGGAGTCTTGGCGAGGAGACCTGCTTGAGGGTTGCTGAGGACATCAAACACAGTATTCACCATTCTCTATCTAATCCAGAATCTGCACT
>Ga0207965_1000208_pt1 | contig 16513 bp, 15 predicted proteins | sample Knorr_S23_td_O2m_FD_185609 | JGI IMG/M metagenome (GOLD analysis project Ga0207965, IMG submission 185609) | Marine microbial communities from Southern Atlantic Ocean transect - Knorr_S23_td_O2min_ad_571m_LV (SPAdes) (version 2) | ecosystem: Environmental > Aquatic > Marine > Oceanic | place...
TCCTCAGGCATCACCGTTAATACGTATTCTCCATCCGATAACCAGGTTGTTGCCGTATTTCTAAGTTCCATTGCGGTGGCATTAAGAATTATTTCTAGAAGGGTTTTGTACGCGTGAGGATTGCCCAAATAAACCTCGCCGTTGGCCAGAATATCCGACTTTCCACCAAAACCACCTACCCTTTGCAAACCCTTTATCCACGCGGCCTGAAGCGAGGTTTTGGCGTTTTTCAGGCGCTTGCTATTGGGGCCACGCTTGATGAAATCATGAACCACCTGATTAATGCCACGCTCCAGCTCTTCAAGACTTCTTCCTTTGGCTAAATCAGCGTAAATCCAGAATTGCCCAGCGATTTCTCTGCCGTAATAAAAAGCTTCAACACTGGTTGCCAATTGCTCTTGATAGACTAGCTTCTGATACAAATAGGAATTTTTTCCACCCGATAACAAGGATGCAATCAATTCCAGCTGCGCATGGTCTTGGGTACCAATTTCAGCCGTGTTCCAGGTCTTATAAATCCTTGTATTGGGCACGCGATCATACATTATCTCTCGCTTCTGCCCACTCCTCTTGGCAATCCATTTCTTTTTCTTGATTGGGCTGGGTCCTGCTGGGATATCTCCAAAATATTTACTGACAAGTTTTTTTGCGGTTGCCAGATCAATATCACCAGCCAAAGCAATCACTGCGTTGTTGGGCCCATAGTATGTCTTAAACCATTTTTGCACATCTTCCAGTGTAGCTGCACTGAGATCCTCCATCGATCCTATGGTGGTCCAAGAATACGGGTGACCTTCGGGAAATGTTGCTTCTGCTGCCTGGAGAAAAACCTTTCCATAGGGCCTGTTTTCACCCTGACGCTTTTCATTTTGGACGACGCCGGTTTGGTTATCGAGTTTGTCTTGATCAATCACACCTAGAAGATGGCCCATCCTGTCAGACTCCATCCACAAGGCAAGATCGAGAGCGGGTGTTGGAACATTCTCAAAATAATTGGTTCTGTCGTTGTTGGTCGTACCATTCATGTCGGTAGCACCCACCTGCTGAAAAGGACCAAAGTATTCATCGTTGTAATTTTCTGTGCCATTAAACATCAAATGTTCAAACAAATGAGCAAAACCGGTTTTTCCGGGTTCCTCGTCCTTGGATCCTACGTGATACCAAACATTGACAGCAACGACAGGTATTTTATGGTCTTCATGCACCAGCACTCGCAGGCCATTGGGTAAAGTGAATTTTTCATACTCGATGTCAGGAATATTCTCCAAAGCATTTGCTGTCAGAGAAAAACTTAAAACACACGCGAGAATAAAATATTTTTTCAATATAATCATGGTATCTATCCAGCCTTTTTTTGAATAAGATCGAATGATAGCGGATTTAAGAGAGTTTGATAAATAAATTAACGAGAAAATTATGAGATTTAATGGATATAAAATTGCCCTGATCGTTTTGATGATGAGCCCTACTTTTAATTCTTTTTATGCATCCAATTTAAAGAGTTTTTCCTCAAAAGTTGATGCTATTTTCAAAGAAACCAATACAGACAGCAGGCCAGGATGTGCAGTTGGTGTCATCAAAGACAATCAATACATACACAATACCGGATACGGCATGGCTAATCTTGAACACGGTATTAAAATTACCCCCGATTCAATATTCCGGATAGCCTCTGTCAGCAAGCAATTTACGGCAATGGCTATTGCATTATTGGAAGAAAAAAATCTCCTTTCATTTGATGATCCAATGGATAAACACATCCCAAACCTCATTGATTACCAAGAAACAGTCACCATCAAGCACATGATTCATCATTTCAGTGGCCTTGGTGATTACGAGGTCAGTAGTTATCCAAATCGCTTTAAGAATGCTGTTGGTGAAGAATTTAGATGGGGTAATGAAGATTACATGAGCAACAGTGAATTTTATGAAATGATTAAAACATTACCACTCATCATGGAGCCTGAAACCAAATTTCACTACAGCAATACCGGATATGCTCTCCTTTCACTGGTCGTCGAGAATGTCAGCGGTAGTAGTTTGCGAGAATTTGCTAAAAAAGAGATCTTTGAGCCTCTCGGCATGGATGCTTCCTTTTTCAACGATAATGTCAACCTCATCGTAAAAAACAGAGCCGATGGTTACTCCCCGATAAAAAGACAACCAGGTAAATACGAAATCAATATGACCAATCTCAGCTGGGTAGGCGACGGCGGTGTCTACACTTCCATTAATGATTTTATAAAATGGGATCAAAATTTTTACGACAATAAACTTGGTGCAGCAACACCATCGCTGATTAAAACGATGGAGCAAACTTTTTTAGAGACAAAAGTCAAAAAAAGAAACCAAACACTTTCAAGAGAACGAGAAGGCCAACACACCTATGCATTCGCCCAAAATCTTGCCTACTACAATGGATACAAAAGATGGTCACACTCCGGCTCATGGGTTGCTTACACTACCCATTACACCAGATTCCCTGAGATACGTTTCTCTGTCGTTGTGTTATGCAATAACGAGGAGATTGGTGCAACAGCTGTGTCTGATGAAATCATTGATCTTTATTTTCAAGAAAATAAAGACCTCTAATCAAAAAGCATTTTTTCCTGTCAGGTGTCTGCCAACGGCCAGTTGATGAATGGTTTCAGTGCCTTCGTAGGTAATCACACTCTCCAAATTGAGCATGTGGCGTATTGGTACATATTCCGCACTGATTCCTGAAGCACCAAGCATGTCTCTGCAATCTCTGGCAACATCAAGAGCCATTCTGGTGTTGTTCCATTTTGCAACCGAGACTTGTGTTGGATTCATTTTTCCCTCATCTTTAAGCTGTCCCAATCTCAATGCAATGAGGCTTGCAGCGACCAGTCTTCTCTGCATATCGGCAAGTCGTATTTGGATGGCCTGATTTTCTGAAAGTGATCGATCAAATAAAACTCGGCTGTCGACATAGTCCAAAAGCTGCTGCAAACAGGCTTCAGCCGCTCCAGTAACCCCCCAAGCAATCCCATATCTTGCCTGGGTCAGGCAACTTAAAGGTCCTTTCAGACCAACGCTGCCAGGTAGAACATTCTCTTTGGGAATCCTGATGTTGTCAAAAAATAACTCAGAGGTTACGGATGCTCTGAGGGAAAACTTGTTCTCAATTTTATGGGCAGTAAAGCCTTTGCTCTCGGTTTCAATAAGAAAACCTTTGATTCCATCTTCGGTCATTGCCCAGATCAATGCTAAATCGGCTATTGAACCATTGGTGATCCACATTTTAGAACCATTAATGATCCAATCATCGCCATCTTGTTTAGCATGCGTTTTCATGTTCATGGGATCTGACCCTCCCTGCGACTCGGTCAGTCCAAAACAACCGATTGCTTCAGCCTTTGCCAATTTAGGCAACCAATGATCTTTCTGTTCATCGCTACCGTATTCAAAAATGGGGAACATAACTAGACTGCTTTGAACCGAGGCAAAACTTCTGAGTCCACTGTCCCCTCTTTCCAATTCTTTGCAAATCAAGCCAAAACTTATGGCATTCATGCCTGCACATCCATAGCCTTCAATGGAGCTACCAAGAATTCCCAATGCAGCAATTTCTGGGATTAATTCGGCTGGGAAACGATGCTTCTCAAAGCATTCTTGAATAATTGGGAGTACATTGTCATTGACAAATCGACCCACATTGTCTTGCACCAACTGCTCTTCTTCAGTTAAGACAGAGGATATATCAAACAAATCTGTGTTCATGATCTGTTGTTAGACTCGGGTTAAAAGATTTTATGTTTTCCTCTGAGGATCTCAGAAAACATAACAAAGTCACCAATAGCACTGTAAAAAGGGTATTTAAAAGTGGCGGGTTTGTTCTTTTCAATAAAGAAATGGCCAAACCATGCCCATCCATACCCAGCAATCAATGCATAAGCCAAAAACTTAAATTCACCGGTAACAAAAAGATTGGCAATGAAGTAAAGAAAAAACGAAGTGCCAATAAAATGGGTCAATTTGGTGTATTTGTTCTTGTGTTCATCGATGTAGAACGGGTAAAACTCTTTAAAATTTGCAAATTCTTTTTTCATAATCCAACCATCCTAACACATCATCTTGCCCTTAGCCTTTCTGCGGCTTCAGAAAGAAGAGCTTCGGTTGTCTCCCAATTCATGCAAGCATCGGTGAGAGAAACCCCGTATTTCAATTCAGACAAGTCTTCAGGTATTTGTTGATTGCCTTCCTCAATATTGCTTTCCAACATGAACCCAATAATGGAATGATTGTAATCAAGTACTTGATCAATGCTGCTATGAGCAACCATGGGCTGTAAGTTAAAATCCTTATTGGAATTCCCATGACTGCAATCGATCATGATTCTTGGAGGTAAACCTTCTGCTTTTAGTTTTTTTTCACACAATGCAATGCTCTTTTTGTCGAAGTTGGGCTCTGGACCACCTCTTAGAACCACGTGACTGTATCGATTGCCTTTGGTCTTATAAACAGTGACTTGACCACTGTCATTTAAACCCAGAAAGTGATGCGAATCTCGAGCTGATTTAATGGCGTTTATGGCAACTGATAGAGAACCATCCGTACCATTTTTAAAACCGACAGGAGTGGACAACCCACTGGCTATTTCTCTGTGAGTTTGCGATTCCGCTGTCCTTGCTCCAATTGCGGTCCAGCTGATTAGATCCCCCAAATACTGGGGCATAATTGGATCCAGGGCTTCGGTTGCGACAGGTATACCAATTTCATTTAAATGGATCAAAAGTGAACGGGCGATATGAACCCCTTTGTCTATTTGGAAGGTATCATCAATGTTGGGGTCATTGATCAGGCCTTTCCAACCAACTGTTGTTCTGGGTTTTTCAAAATAAACACGCATCAAAACATGAAACACATCGGATAAATCATCGGATAAATGCTTTAATCGACTGGCATAATCCTTTGCCGCATCGATGTCGTGTATAGAACACGGGCCTACCACTACAATAAGACGTTTATCCTTTCGATCGAGTATTGAGACCAAAGCATTACGACTATTGATAACAGTTTCCCTGGCTGATTGCGTCAACGGTAAAATTGCCTTTATTGTTTTTGGGGAAGGCAATTTCTCCTTGGCAATAACATTAATGTTGTGTATTTGGTCAGACATATTTCAATCTATAAAACTTTTTGGGTTTTATGGAGTTGTCATTTTATAGAAAACTAATTTGTTGCCATCTAAATCTCGGATATAAGCTCCATAAAAAGTAGGCATCCTTTCCCCAGGTGGTCCTTCATCAGTTGCTCCAAGTTCCATAGCCTTAGCATATATGGCATCCACCTGCTCCCTAGAATCAACATGTACTGCAACCATGTTCCCGTTGCCTACAGAAGCTTCCTTTTCATCATAAGGTTTGGCTATTGCAAACGATGAAGCGCCATCCTTGACCGTCCAAAAAACGATTCTCTCATTGGCAAAAAAAGCACGCGCTCCAAGTTCTCCAAATAAATTATCGTAGAATTGCTTTGCCCTTTCCAAATCATTGGTTCCAACTGTTACGTATCCTATCATTTGACCTTTCATTGTTACTTCCTTAATTTATCCTAGTTTAAATGTATCCCAATACCTTTTCCCATGGAATGTAACTATACCCTAGCAGACCCCCAATAGTTATAACCCAATATCTTTGGCGTACCTGGCAAATACATGGTCTCCAATTGAGAGATTGAGAATCCTGCCGACTCGATAAGATTTGGTATATCCCGATTTATATTGCAGCCTCCAGATATTTTTTTCCAATAAGGATTAATCCTTTCTTGCCACTTCCGTGTGCTCGCATCAGGTGCCTTACCATGTTCACAAAATATCATAGCTCCACCAGGTTTTATGACTCTCTTTATTTCTTTGATTGCCTCCTCAACTTCAGGAATGGAACATAAAGTATAGGTTATAAGAACGGTATCTACAGAACCATCTAAAAGAGGAATTTCCTCAGCGCTGTTAAGTAAAAACTCAACATTCAAATCTAATCCTGAAGCAACTTTTTTTGCCATATCATGAAGTTCTTCCGATGGATCAAGTCCCCATATTTTTTTGACCCTGGAAGCCTCATAATAAGGAAGATTTAATCCTGAGCCTATTCCAACTTCTAAAATTTCTCCTTCAGCAAGGTGTACAACTTTCTTGCGCTGATATTGAATGGGCTTTAACCCACAACTAAAATTTAAAAGCCTGGGAACAACATATTTGTCGAAAAGTTTCATAGTTTCATCTCTCAATTTCTAATTTTTCATTGATTTTCTCATTAATGAGGCTGTTGAGCCAATCCAACCCATTACACAAAGAAACACAAGCCACTCTAGAATTGGCAACGTCCATATTTCTGGTCGATTTTTTAAAATCTCACTAATGACTTGCACATCTTCAAGGGGGGGCGGGAGAAACCATACGAATACAGCAAAGGCCAACATTGTTATACCACTTGTTAATGCTGTAACTTTAGGTAACCGTGGTTGGTGACTGCTTATAACATATAAGCTATAAGCAAGAGCCATCAGCAACCCCGCGTAGAAAAAAGTGTTTGCTACTAGGATATGAATTGCCAATTGATTCATAGGAAATATTCCTACAAGGGTCACAGATATACCTGTTACCAAGCCAATTACTCCTAAACCTAACCCCCAGTTCCCGCCTATATGGGTAGCTAATCCTAGCATAAAGAAAGAAGTGAGTAAGCCGCCTAGGATTAACCCTCCATTGAATATATGTGCAAGAGGGGATACACCTATTTCACCTAACTCGGAAATAAAATGATTGAGAAAACTGTAAGTTTCATTCTGCTTTCCCACGTAAGATGCTGCTGCTATCAATGCACTTAAAAGAATAATACATATACCTGCTTGGCCTATATACGAACTAACAAAAATAAGTTTTTTAATCTGCATACATATCCTGGGATTAAACGCAATAAATTGGAATCAAGTGTTATCTGTTGCTCGTCATTTCGTTGACCAGTTCTTCAACTATAAACAATGGGGGTTCTCCATGATCGAGTACAACAGAGTGAAAATCCCGTATATCAAAACTCTCACCTAGTTCCTGTTTAGCCTTTTCTCTTAATTCCAAAATCTTAAGCATGCCAACTTTATAACTGCAAGCCTGTCCAGGCCATACGATGTATCTCTCTATTTCTACAGTTACTTCCGTATCTGACATACCGGTTATTTTCTTCATGTAATCCATGGCTTCTTCTCGGGTCCAACGCTTGAAGTGCATTCCGGTATCAACAACAAGTCTAACTGCTCTAAATAGCTCACTTTGCAAGACCCCTAATTCATCGTAAGGATTATCGGCAAGGCCAATTTCTGAAGACAATCTTTCGGCGTACAGCGCCCATCCTTCACCGAATGCCGATGTGTAGTATCCAAATCTTCTATACAAGGAAAGATCATCGTTTTCTAAGTTGAGAGCATTTTGCAAATGATGTCCTGGTATAGCTTCGTGAAAAGCCAAGGCACGCATACTGTAAGTTGGAGTTTGTTTAATATCATAGAGATTTGCATAAAAAACACCCGGTCTACTCCCATCCAATGCTGGGGACATGTAATAGCCTCCAGCTTGATTTTGTTCCGAGTATTCTGGAACCGCCCTGACTTCCACTTTGGACTCAGGCATTTTATGAAAACTGCTCTCAGCTGCACCCCACGTTTCTTCAACGATATCAGCATAATCTTTAACCACCACTTGCTTCCTATCCGGAGTATCTGCGTACAAAAATTTAGGATCAGCATTGAGCTCGTTCATCATCTGACCGACATTTAAATTATTTCCATATCCCAACTGGCCAAAGATTTCTTGCATACGGTTGGTAATCCTTTGTACTTCACTAAGACCAATATTATGTATCTCTTCTGCCGAATAATTGGTTGTGGTGTAAACCTTTAGTCTTAGAGCATAGAAATCGTCTCCATTCGGCAGAGACCATACTCCATAATGGTTATTTGCTTGAGGCAGGGTTTCATACATAAAACCAAGTAAGAGTCCAAATCCAGGCTTAACACTCTCCTCCATAGCAAGATCCAGCTTTGAGACCAAATCTTGTGAGGTTTCAGCATCCAACTCTAATTCCTTAATTTTTCTTACAAAAACCTCTCTTAGTGGGTTTTTTTCTTTTTCATAATTCAGAAACTCAGTTAGTTGTCTGATAACGTGGTCGAATACGAACTTTGGCGGATAAATACCTGCTTCTCGTTGTGCATCCAGAATTTCCAGAGTGCCTTTAAAAGAATCGTCAAATAAATTGAGTCTATCAATGTAGGCCTTGGCTTCATTTACACTCCTGATTGGATGAATATCGGTCATAAATTCAACCCGGTTTAAATGAATGCCTCCTATCTGATTTAAAGGATAGCTGTGATAGGGAAATTTTTCTGCTTCTTCAATGGTATTACTCAGGTCAAATACAGCAATCTTCTTGGTTATCTTTTGCTGTTTTGTAAGTGAGGTATCGTTGAAAGCAAGCAACATTGATTTCACTTCTTTGGCCTCAATCAGATCTTCCTCCAGATCCTCTAATCCGGTAATGGAAATTTTAGATTGATGGCCTGTAATCCAATTAAATCTATCAACTATTCCCATATAGGTTAGAGCTTCAGGTGAGTCCAAGAATTCCAAAACGACTTCTTTTCCAAGGTAATGGTCTAAGGATAAGGGTTTCATCAAAAATAGATTTCCTAAGTACAGCATTCCAAGTGCCAGTGCCACAGCAATTGAATAGCCAACCCATTTAAAAAATTTTCTCATGACGTAAAAATTCTCCTTTTTTTATTAATTAAATTGTTCTTACTCATATGAACCTTAATTATTTAAAAAAGGTTGCAATTACCCTTTTATAACAGATTTATGGATTATTCCAAACTCCCGGGAATTTGGAGCTAACCGATTTAATGGGAACTGTTTTTTGTTGCTGTTCATTTAAGTGAAGTATCATTCAAATAGGCATATTCCACACATTTGTCTGCTTTGGGTGGGATGCTGGTATTCCTAGCAAAAATACTTGAACCAGAATAACAAGTTGCTCTAACCAGAAGAAGTACATTCTCCGCATCTGCATATTGTGCTTGGGCAACTGGCACATAAATCTTTCCTATGATCAGTACTAAACATAAGGCAATGATGCCAAGTAAAAAATTTTTCATAGTGTTCTCCTGAAATATTGATTAGTTAAATCTACTCCAACCCCTCTAGAGCCTCAAGTTTTAGAGAATAGATGTGGTTCAATGAGAAGAGGATGTCGAGTTATTCGACTGTTAATACGAAACGGCCATCCGTCGCTGAACTGAGAATGTTTGGTTTAAGAAATGCCCAGGCGGGCTCCGCGTCACGAGTGTGTGCATCCATAAACGCCAGTGATGCAGCGTTAAAGATTGCAAGTCCATCATAATCTGGCGCCTTATCAACATCACGGTGTATCAGTCCGCCAAAATAGTGATCGCCGCGTTCAATCAATAGCAAATATTTATCACCTGTCGACTCGTCAGGCAGCGTTAGAATCTCGTTCTGATACTCAGCTTCTCGGCGACCATCGCCCATCAGACCGTAATCCTCTGACCCTGTCGACAGAAAAGTGGGAGCCGAACCTCCCTTCCAGGTGTCATCCGGCATCATAGCCATTTTGCCAGGATCACTTAACATGACTGCAGCCATGAAGCGATCTTCACTGCTTTCAGTCACGTAATTGTTGGTCGGGTTTCGAATTCTCTGCCCAGTATTGACCAACACCACTTGAGTGCCGATGGAGTGGCCGGCAGCAATGATCTGGTGACGATTCAACTTGCCATTTAAGCCTGGATTCTGTCCCTCGATTGCGTCGAGGTTATCGAGGATAAACGACATGTCTGAGATTCGGGTGTGAATAATACGAATCATGTCTTCTGTCTTACTCGGGATAATACCGTAGTTGGCATCTAGGTGATTCGGTAGGATGACTACATAACCACGTTCGGCCCAAAACTCAACAACCAGATTGTATTTGTCACTCGAGGAAAATGTACCGTGCGAAAAGACGATGATTGGGTACGGTCCACCCTGATCTGGGTAAACAATCCGTAATGACATTTCTCTGTTTTCTACCGGAACTGCCAGTGTCGCACTTCCATCCTTCGTAATCGATAGGGGTCCGATCACTCCGTCGTAAAAAGTCTGAGCATTTCCAACACCGATTAAGGACGCCATAACTAGAGTTGAAAAGAGAAATACTACTTTCTGCATTAAACCCATTAAATATAAATTGGAACTGCCTGATCTCCTGCTTTAATTTCTATAGTCCAAAGGCGGTTTGCGATCTCCTAACAACGGTACATAGTTAAAGCCCTCACCTACTCTCTTTTCCAATTCTTGTTTTGCTTTGGATGCAATGGAAGGATCAAGATAAATTTCTATAGCTGTTTCAGATAAAATCTCCGCAGCTAGTTTGGTACCCTTCAAGCCTATAGTGGTTCCTCCAGCAGCAACAGCTTGCCAGGAATGAGCTGCAGTTCCAGGAACCCAAGTTGATATGCGTAATCCAGCCGTTGGTACCAACCAGCTGACGTCGCCGACATCAGTCGATCCATGACCATGAGTTGGTTTATAGGAAAGAACCTTTTCTTGGTCTCCGACCTGAGCTGTTGGGCTCAAGAGTGTTTTGTAGATGGTATTGGCAAATTTGTTTTCTTTAGAAGAATAGGTTACGCCGCCTCTAGCAGAAAGTTTCTCATGCATTATTTTCTGCAGGGTGTCATTTGGCATTAAAGAGTAATTCCCATGAATAACCTCGAAACTCACAGTTGTTTCAGTCCCCATGGCAGCGCCTTTGGCAGCTTTCACTACCCGATTGAAAAGCTTTTCTACCATCTGTCTTTTAGGGTGCCTTACATAATAGTAAACCTCGGCTTCGTCAGGAACGACATTGGGAGCTAGACCGCCTTTAGTAATTACATAGTGAATTCTAGAATCTTGCGGCATGTGTTCTCGCATAAGATTGACCATCATATTCATGGACTCCACACCATCCAGAGCCGATCTTCCTTTGTCTGGAGCACCGGCAGCATGGGCTGAAATTCCTTCGAAACTAAATTTGGCTGATTTATTTGAATTCGAAGTTCTGGGTCTGGCATGATTCTGACTTGATGGGTGCCAATGAAGCACTACATCAACGTCATCAAATAAGCCATCTCTAGCCATGTAGACTTTGCCTGAACCGCCTTCCTCTGCTGGCGTACCGTAAAATCGTATGGTTCCTGTTTTGTTATTTCTAGCCAGCCATTCTTTAACCACTACAGATGCCCAGGCAGAACCGGCCCCAAAAAGATGGTGTCCGCATGCGTGTCCAGCAATGTTGTCTTTATATTTCTCTTTATACGGTGAAGCGGTTTGTGCAAGACCCGGCAATGCATCAAACTCGCCTAAAATTCCAATAACTGGCGATCCTTCTCCGTACTCTGCAATGAATGCTGTGGGAATATTGGCAACATTCTCTTCGATCCTAAACCCTTCTCTAGCAAGACTCTCTTTAAGCAAACTCGAGCTTTGATATTCTTGGTACCCAACTTCTGCAATGTCCCATATTTGCAAAGCAACTTTCTCAAACTGCTGTTGATGATTGTTGATACTTTGATCCAATTCAGAATAATCCTCAGTCCAACCATTAGAAGCAAGGATAAGACTAATGATTAAGATTAATTTTTTCATGGTTCAGATCCTTTTTTTATTTACACCAACTATCTCGTGCTTGGATTGCTGGGTTCAAAAGATTTAGGGTCCCTGTGGAATGGATATATGAATTGCCTGAAATAACCTTTAGGAAATTTCTCATTTTCAAGACCCATTTCTTCAGGCCAGCTCTCTTCGGGAAGATAATATGTACCAAAGATTTTATCAATAAATGGAAAATGAATAGCAAAATTCTTGTTATAAATTTTTTTGTCCTTGCTGTGGTGCCAGTGATGGTACTGAGGAGTAACCAATAAATATTTTAAAGGTCCAAATGGAATGCGGGTGTTTGCATGGGCCGTCACTGCCTGGATCGCAACAATTACCACATAAACATAAAAAACATCGTTAGAAAAGCCAAGTACATACAAAGGTATATAGGAAAAAGATCTGGTAACAAAAATATCAACTACATGTAATCTGGATCCTGAAATCCAATCTACATATTTTATGGAATGATGTACCGCATGGAACCTCCATAGAAAACTGTTTGCATGAAACAAACGGTGGATAAGGTATTGAAATAGATCAGCAACAAACATTGCCAGAAATAATTGTATTAAGAAGGGTAAGTGGGAAACAAAAATATGAACTTGTCCCATGCCTATATCACTAAAAAAAAGTTCTGCTGGTAACTTGACTGCAACTGCGGTGTATTGGACTAAAAGTTGTGCTTTAAATAAATAGATCAAATCTGTTTTCCACTCAGGATGAAATTTAGTCTGCTCGGAGCGTTTGGGAAGAAACAATTCAATAGGAATAAAAATTAAGGAAAGCACTAAAATTTCCAAGAGCATCCAATCTAGGCTAATGGAAAAAATGCTTTGCTCAAACTCCTTAACTTCAATTCCACTTCCTCCAAGTATGATAGCTATAGTAGAAACTGACATTCCGATGAAAGCATTTTTGCCCCTTTTACTCAGTAAAATACTCAAAAGTGCAAACATAAAAGAGAAAAGTAAGCATGCAAACAACACCCACCTTAATATTTCTATAGGGTAGTTGGATCTAAATTCTTCCGTAGTAAAATACTCTGGAAAGAGAAAACAAATGACGGCCCCAAAAGAAATAAGTGAGAAAAATATTGACAGATAGCCACTTATCTTGCCTTCTCCTAGTAAAACTTTTTTAGGTTCTTGAGTCATAGGAAAAGAAACGAATAAAAGATTCCAATTTAGGGAAAAAATTAATGTAATCAAGCAAAGGGTTCAACCATCCGGAAGTCACACAAAAACTTTCTGAATAGCTTCTGTGATGTTTCTTATGCAACTCAGGAGTAAGAATCAGACCTAATTTTTGTAACTTTTTTGCAAATTGCGGAGGATTCTTCTGATGGGCCCACTTATGAAAAAGATTTGTTCCAAATGCTCCGACAGATAATCCAATTAAAGTGCAATGCCACAAGTAATTACTAATAGTTGAAGTTCTTGGGTCAACAGCCAAAATTAAGGGAACAAGAAGCACAAAAAAACTTGTGGTATCTTGCTCTATAAATTTGTCCTGGGTAAACAATTGTGGGTGGGTATGATGCTCTCTGAATGACGCAATGATTATTGGTCCTATAAAGGGAGTTTTCTCACTAAAAAAACTATCACAAAACCAATGCACAGTGCCCGTCATTAGGTCTGCCAAAGCATAGCCCAGAACAAAATAAATAATTCCGAAAATAAAAAACTCTTCCGTCAACTGATTACGGATTGTTTGCACAAAAAGCGTGGTCAAGAAACAGATTGAAACAAAGACGATGAAATATTTGACTAGAGTTAAAATTTTTCCTTGGTCTTGCATCAGTAGGTTATAACACAATTAATATTCATCTAATTTATTTTGCTGCATAAACAAACTTAAATTTCTCTACCAACACCGGCATATCGTCGGAACAGGCTCTTTTATACTTGGATAATAATCCATTCCAGTACTCTGTGTGCAAAGGAATCCAAACATCCAGGTCTCGTACCGGGGGACCATCCAGCGAAGTGTCATTAAGACTGATATTACCAAATGTGGTTTCATAAATACTTGTTATTTGAACAACAGCTTGGGGTATGCCGTCATAGGACAAAAGAATTATGGGAGTATTGGGTGTAGTTTTAGGATAGTCCTCTGCTTCCAGCAACCATGGCAAACTATAGGTTCCTGTTTTCTCACCTGTTTTTATAAACTTAATAATCAAGTCTGTAGTCTCTTCGTCAATGCCTATGGACCTAACTTGATGATCTCTTGCTATTTCTGGCACTGCATTAATGGCTTGCTGCCAAAATGAGTCCAATAATTCTGAATCAGGATTCTTTTCAGGCCCATCACTCGCTATGATTATATGACGTTTCATAAATTAGCAATACATCAGATTTGGTTAATCAAGATGAGGTATTTTAAGCCCAACCTTGTCAAGTTTTTGTACAAGTTCTTGTTGGGTTTCCTGTTCTAAAGAAATGAATGGGGGTCTCACAATCGTCCAATCAGGATCTTTTCTGTAATGTGAGACCACCGATTTCAATGCAGGAACCATTGGGTAGGCTTCCATTGTATGGCGAACCTGGTTTAACTGCTGTTGCAAATCGTCTGCTTCATTGGATTCCCATTCTTGATAGAGATTGTGTATTGCAGATGGATTGATGTTTACGGTTGCAGAAATACATCCAGATCCCCCTGCTCGCATTGTTTGCAGCAGGAAGGTTTCACTGCCACAAAACACTCTGAAGTCATCCCATTGACGTTCCAATATACTTTGTGTGTTTTCCCAATTACCAGAACTATCCTTAATCCCGACTATTACACTAGGATACCTAGCGACAAGACGTTCAATTAGTTCTAAGCTAATATTTACCCCTGTAAATCGAGGTATATCATACAGGTAGATTCTAAGAGCACTGTCACCAACACGCTCAATGGTCTCAGCATAACTTCGAAAAAGGCCATCATCAGTGGCATCCGTATAATAAAAAGGTGGCAACATTAACGTGCCTTGGCAACCCAATTGAACTGCATGTGTTGTGAGTTGAACAGTTTCTGTAAGGGAACAGCAACCGGTTCCAGGCATCAAGAAGGCAGGATCAATTCCGGCTTCAATGAGATCATAAAGTAAAGATATTTTCTCTTCTAGTGCCAGTGAATTTGCCTCACTGGTCGTTCCAAACACCGCAAGAGAGACATTCTTAGATAACAGCCAACGGCATTGTTTTACCAGTCGTTTGGAGTCTGGTGTGAGATCTTTTGTGAAGGGAGTGAGTACTGGGCTTAAAACACCGGAAAATTTGTTCATTGATTGCCATCCATGCAACCTGGTTTCAATAGTTCACCAGGAATATTTGGATAGTACTGATGACATGAAATGGGTGGTTCAGCCCTAAGATTATAAGCAATGAGGAGTAGTACAACGATTAAGATTAGTTTTTTCATGCCTAAAAACTATATAACACATACTGTTGAACCTCTAATTCTTTATGGTAGTACGCTATCAGTTAGAATGGATTTGTTATGAGAATATTTGCATATTTATGTATATGGTCGACACCTTTTCAAATAGGGTTTTGTCTTTGGGCTTTGGGGATCGTGTTAACTTCAGATGCAACGATACTTTCCCTAACGAATGATATTTTTCTGAGCAACTACCTTCCTGCCCTTTACCAATTTGTAAAACCCTTTACTTACATTATTTTCCCAGACGTCTTTATGGACTTCATTTGGTCTCTACCTATAGTGATCCACACGTTGGTCAAAGCCATTGTAAGCACATGGTTAGGTTTTTGGATTCTTAAGAAATTGGATTCTAAAGAAACTACATAGGTAACTTTAATACATAGACTAAGACAAATAAGATGAGAATTACTCCAGAGATGTACTCATCAAAATACCCACTTGAATTGCAACATTTCATATCTAAAACTCCTTTGTGTTTATTGTTGTTGCACCTTAGATAGGAATGAACACAAAGATTTCAAGTGCTAGGACCTATGATATTTTCTTATATCATTAGCATTGAAGATTATTAGTATCTTTACAGAGTTATCTATACCTGCCAGTAAGTTTCTTTGCCTATTTCAGGGTTATCTGGAATAGCTCTGACTAATATTAATGAAGCCCCTGCAATGCATGCTCCTATCAAAAATACAGCGCCATAATTTTCCATCCAAATTAATCCCAGAAGAGCAGGCAATAAAACAGCAGCTATGTGGTTGATGGTAAAACTAATTCCTGCGGTAGATGCAATATCAGCAGGATCAGCTATCTTCTGAAAGTAGGTTTTGATAGCAAAGGATATTGAGTAAAAAATATTATCTAGAATGTAGAGTAAGAAGGCTATATTTACATTATCTACAACTGCGTAACCAAGAAATATAATAATCAAAGCTATGTATTCCAGAGTTAGTGCTTTTCTTTCCCCTATTTTTTCAATGAGAATTCCCATTTTTGGTGCAACCCAAGCAGTGATTCCTGAATTGACCAAAAGTAACAAAACCATCTTGTCTAAAGGAAAACCAAATTTTTGAACAAGCAAAAATCCAGCAAAAACCATAAAGATTTGTCTTCTAGCTCCTGAAAGAAAAGTTAATGCATAGTAAAGCCAATAACGTTTGCGAAATACCAGGTCCTTGCGTTGCTCAACTATTTCACTAAATTGTGGAAAAGAAAAATAACAGAAAATACCTATTATTACAGTAACAAAACCTGCTAGAGCGTAGAGCCATGGATAACTTGGCTCAAAGAAAAACACGGTGATATACAGGATGGAAAGGATTACCAATGTAGAAGCGGAGTGGACGCTTAAAAGTTTACCCAGTAGCACAG
>Ga0207965_1000210_pt1 | contig 16471 bp, 16 predicted proteins | sample Knorr_S23_td_O2m_FD_185609 | JGI IMG/M metagenome (GOLD analysis project Ga0207965, IMG submission 185609) | Marine microbial communities from Southern Atlantic Ocean transect - Knorr_S23_td_O2min_ad_571m_LV (SPAdes) (version 2) | ecosystem: Environmental > Aquatic > Marine > Oceanic | place...
CTACCTTTAAATAGCGATCTAGTAAAAGATGTGCACTCAGATAATAACTCAGCTCAGTTGAGTAAGGGTATTGCTTTTTCTAAGTGGCTAAGAAAGATGACCTCACAGTTTGAATCAGTTGATCCATTCTATAAGTAAGTTTTAATTCTAAGGCAAGTTAAGTAGTTTTTTTTGGCCAGCGCCATTTAATCAAGGTGCTGGCAACACCAGTCATTACTAATAACCCGCCGATTCCCATTGCTAGTGTAAATTGTTCATTGAGAAGTACTATACCGGCTATGATTGAGGTGACAGGTAAGAGCATCAGAAAAGGTGATATCTTGCTAACATCACAGATTCGCAACAAGTGATACCAAATACTATAGCCAATAACTGTCATGATAAAGGACAAGTAAAAAACTATCGACCAGTCTACAAGGTTGGCGGTCTTGATGGACTCCCATTGACCCTCTTCAATAATTAGCGAGATGAGTAACATTTGTGGGGTAGCAATAATAGCAACCCAGGCCAGTATAGTGATACCCGAGAGTGATTTAAGACGACTGATCATGATTTGTGCTATCGCCCAGAAAACTGCGCCTGTTATTACTAAGGCGACACTATCCAAACTATCATTCAGTCTCGGTTCACCAACGATAACGATAACACCAGTAAAAGCTAGTCCCATTCCTAGGGCTCGAGGCCAGCCGAGTCTCTCTTTGAGAATGAGAGCACTAAGGAGCGCTAAAATAGGCCCCTCTAGTTGCACCAAAATGGAAGCTGTCGATACGTCGATACCTTTTAATCCATAGTAGGTAAATCCATACTGTATTGTCGAACCTATCAAGGCGATGATAAAGAGCTCTCGCATATACCCCCATGGCGGTTTAGTAAACCATACCAGTATCAAACCTGCGATACCAAAACGGAGCGACATAAGTAATAAAGGTGTGAACTGGTCCATACCAATCTTTGTTAAGGCATAGCCAAACCCCCAGGTGATAGGGACAATGAGAGCTAAGAAAATTTGCTTAGTGTTCATTGGTACCGTACAAAATAAAAGGAGGTCAATTATGACCTCCTTTTGACTACAAAATATTTTTAATTAATTTATGAACGAGATTTGCTATAGAAAAGCCATACAAGTGCAAGCAAAATAATCACATTTGCATAAAACATTGCATCAAGAGCAATTGAGCCGTTAATAACGTGATAGATTGGCATTAGAATCAAAAAAATCTGAGCCCAGATTAATGGCATGGTGGCGCTTTTAAGCTGCTCATCAGAGGTCCAACTTGGCAACATCCAAAATATGAAACCAATAACCATCATTGCAGAGCCAAAATGTTCAGCCATTGTTGTTAATCCAACGGATGCTGCCCAATCAACTGGAAGTGGAGCTAACCCGCCAAGCATAACGACTCCCATGAGAACATGAAGGCCACCAAAGATTTTATAAATAGTTGATAAAGTCATAGTTTTATTCCTGAGTTGTTGTTATAAGAAGTTTCTTTATACCATAGAAAAAAAACAGATTTAAAAAAAAGGGGGTCAAATAAGCCCTCTTTTTTTTCATATAGTGTTTTTTATTAGCGTGATTTCCAATAGAAAAGAAGAATAAATACTATGGTTAATCCAACACCAAAATATTGCATACCGCCAGATGGAATCGCCTCGGTAGAAATATGAAATAGCTGAACCAATAAGTAGAACACTTGTAGCAGAATCAAAGGCATAGTTGCTTTTTTGAGTTGCTCTGCAGAAGTCCAGTTTGGAAGCATCAAAAACATTACCGAAACAAACAGCATCGTAGTGCCTAAATATTGACCCATCGTAACCATATCGGGCGTACTTTCAAACTGAAACTGGGCTGCCATCATCTCTGGTGTAAACCACATTGAGCCAGCCCAGATAAGTCCGATTAAGCCATTGAGTCTATAAACTAAAGATAAAGTCATAATATCTCCCCTATATTATTAAAAAAGTTATCTATCAAAAGCACGAGTAGGCCATGAGATTTGTCCATACTCTTAAAGATTAATCTTAACATAAACATGATATTAGATGGAGTTTCATTAGGGTTTAGATGGAGATAGTGACACACAAAACTTCATCATTTTGTTTGCAATTATCCGATCAAACTTAAGCCATTACTGACTTCTGGAGTGAATTGAACAACATCTTGGAATGGAAATATTTGCTTTTTTCTGTGTATATTTTTAATAGTGCTTAGATTTTGGTTTACCGCACCACTTGATAGAACCATAAAAGAAGGAGCCGATAGTTCTTGAAGTTCTGGTGAAAGATATCCTGACTTAATCACCAGTAGTTGGAAGTCCTTAAGGTTTATTTTTAGTGAATCAAAGTCAGCTAGATTATGAAAAGGCCTCCTTAATTCAGAGATTATAATTGTTGTATTTTTTACTTTAACGACAGCACAATGGTTTTCAAAGTACACATCCTCAGCAGTAAGTTTTAGTGATGGTCCGCCACCTCCAAAACTACCGCCAAGATTGAATTGATTGCCTTTTTTGAGCTCATCGTAGCTAGATTTTGATGCGATACCAGCAAATAAAGCATCTTTGATATTTGACTCTAAGACTGCTTTTAGAACATCAACCCGGTCACCAACACCTCCTGCAGTTGGATTATCTCCACTATCTGCAATGATTGAAAAATCTTCTCCAAGCCAATTAATAGCATCATAAATATTTCCAGATTTCATATCAGATTTAAGCTCTTTACGATTGTCCCAATAAAGTTTAGCAATGTTTCTGCAAACAACACTTCCTGATTCTTGGTTCGTGCATGTAACCACAGATGATGCGGTTGCCCTTTTTGTATCAGCCCAAACATAGCCAATCATAAGATTAGAGTCAAGAATATTTGGTTCTTGATTATAAAGCTCAAGACTTTCATAGATGGATTTACAAGGCTCTACAAAAGTTGACGACATCTCTCCTGAAACCAATACTGGAATTGGAGACCATACAACGCAAGGCTTGTAATTACCATTGAGTGCTTTAGCGAGCATCTGCGATGATCGCCAATAGGTTCCCTTGACATCAATGTGAGGAGCAGTTCTAAAGGCTGCAAAGGCATCAATATTGCTAACAATCTTATTGGTGACTTGTCCGTGTAAGTCAAAGCTTGCTGAAATGATACATTTCTGTCCAACCACCTCACGAACTGAAGCAATCCATTCTCCTTCCGGGTCATCAATACCATCAACATACATAGCACCATGCATCAAAAGAAGGACACCATCTATTGTGCCTAATGCCTTAAGTTCTTTAATGAATTGATCTTTTACTTTAAAAAAGTAGCTGCCCTCAATTGGCCCGCCAGGTACAGACTTATTGAAGAAAATAGGATGAGCTTGAATATTGTAATCATCAAAAGGATACTCAACCAGGTCAAGCAGTGCTTGACCTTGAAGGCTTAGAAAGTCACCTTCCTTTTGATAAAGTGGCGAATAACTGCTGCACTCTGTGGTAATACCGCCAATGGCAATTTTTTTAGAAGCCATTCAGTATGAATTAAAAGTTAATTAACTCCAGCCAGTTACTACTTTGACCTCTATAAACTCATTTAACCCTAATGATCCACCTTCTCGACCAATTCCAGAGTGCTTATAGCCTCCAAATGGCGCTCCCATTGCTGCTCCATTACCGTTAACTTCAACAGTCCCTGAGAGTAGTTTTTTAGATACTCGTCTGGCTCTTTCTGGGTCCTGTGTCTGTATATAGTTCGAAAGCCCGTATGGCGTGTCATTGGCAATCTCGATTGCTTCCTCTTCAGTATCAAATGGAATGATTGATAGAACTGGGCCAAATATTTCAGTTCGAGCAATCGTCATTTGGTTATTAACGTCAGCAAAGATAGTTGGTTTCACAAAATATCCAGTCTCTAGACCTTCTGGCTTTCCAGTGCCACCAGTTACAAGAGTAGCATTTTCATCAATACCAGCCTGAATCAAGGTTTGAATTTTGTCAAATTGTAGCTGAGATATAATTGGCCCTATATGTCTTCCTTGCTTAGAGGCAATGTCAACATCGGTTGAGTTTGCAGTCTCCTTGGCTATTTCAACAGCCTGATCATAGATAGAACGCTCTACAAGCATTCTTGTCGGTGCATTGCAGGATTGTCCAGTATTGTTAAAGCAGTGCCTAACACCTCTCTTTACAGCTTTTTCATCTGCATCAGCAAAGATGATATTAGCACCCTTACCGCCGAGCTCTAGTCCAACCCTCTTAAAGTCATCCGCTGCATTGTGAGAAATCAAAGCGCCAGCTCTAGTTGAGCCCGTAAAAGACACCATATCAATATCTGGGTGAGAAGTAAGTTGACTTCCAACCCCTGCACCATCTCCATTAACAAGATTAAATACGCCAGCAGGACATCCAGCTTCTTCAAGCATTTCAGCAAAAATTATAGAATCCAGAGGTGCTAGTTCAGAAGGCTTTAAGACCATCGTACATCCCGCAGCGAGTGCAGGAATAACTTTAAGCGCAACTTGGCTGATAGGCCAGTTCCAAGGCGTAATTAAGGCACAAACGCCTTTTGGCTCATAAAATAATTGATTATCTGAATCATCTAACTTCTCTTCAAACTCAAACTTTCTAAGTTGGATAAGAAAATCTTCAATAGCGAATGTCCCAGCAGTAGCTTGAGATGATTTAGAAAAATCAATAGGCGCACCCATTTCCATTGAGATTACTTCAGCCATGTCATCCATCCTTCTTTCATAGATAGCATAAAGTCTTTCTAGTAGAGCTATTCTGTCAGCTTTTGTTGAAGTAGACCAAGAAGGTAAGGCTGCTCTTGCTGCAGCTACTGCTGCGTCTGTATCTGCTTGTGAACCAAGAGAAATAACTGCACATACTGTTTCGTCAGATGGGTTAATGACATCAAAGTCATTTTTAGTTGAAGGCTCGACCCACTGGCCATTAATATAAAATTTTCTATTATTTAGCATTTTTTGTCTCCTAATTAGAGTGTAGAGAATATATTAAGAAATTTTTGATGTCAAGGAAAATATCTAAACAGTTTTTTAGATACTTGCTAACTTCTCAACTGATAATTTAATGTTGTCCATACTGGTCGCAAAGGAAAGTCTTACATACCCAGGTGCGCCAAAAGCTGAACCAGGAACCACAGCTAAGTTAAGCTTTTCAAGACAATAGGTTGAAAACTCTACGTCATCTTTGAGACCAATACGCTCAATAAGACCTTGAACCCTTGGAAATGAATAAAATGCACCGCCAGATCTTGGACACTCGATACCATCGATTGCGTTAAGGCTCTCTACAAGAAATTCATGTCGACGCTCAAACGCTTCAACCATCATTTTAATGAAAGATTGATCACCTGTAATCGCTTCAAGTGCCGCAGCCTGTGAGATTGAGCTTGGGTTAGAAGTAGATTGTCCTTGAATCTTTTTCATGGCCTTAATAACTGCCTCAGGTCCTGCTGCATAGCCGATTCTCCAGCCAGTCATCGCATAAGCCTTGGAGACGCCATTCAGAATCACAGTTCTGTCTTTAAGCTTTGGACAAGCCATAGCAATGTTAACAAACTCATCATCGCTCCAGCGAATATGTTCATAAATATCATCACTTATAATGAATACATGTGGGTGCCTCTCAAGTACCACTCCAAGCGCTTCAATTTCAGACGTACTATAGACTGAACCTGTAGGGTTTGAAGGGCTATTAAGAACCAGAAGTTTTGATTTGCTAGTGATGCTAGCTTCAAGTTGCTCAGGAGAAATTTTGAAGTCTTGATCTAATCCAGCATCTATAAAGATAGGTGTTGCATCTGCAAGGATTGCCATATCAGGATAAGAAACCCAGTAAGGCGAAGGAATAATGACTTCATCACCTTCATTAAGGATAGCCTGACAAAGGTTATAAAAAACCTGCTTACCTCCGCAAGATACCATAACTTCATTCGCCGAGTAGTTAAGACCGTTCTCTCTTTTGAATTTCTCGCACACTGCTTTTTTTAGTTCAGCCGTTCCGTCAGCAGGAGTGTATCTAGTCTCTCCAGCACCAATTGCATGAATCGCTGCCTTTTGAATATTAGTTGGAGTGTCAAAGTCTGGCTCACCTGATCCCATAGAAATAATTTGGATTCCTTGAGATTTCAACTCTTTAGCTTTATCACTAACCGCCATAGTTGCTGATGGCTTAACTTTTTGTACTCGATTTGATAAGATAGTTGACATTTACTGGGCTCTTTAAATAGTTTAAAATTGAGGGTTTGTTATTTTAATGAAAAACTGCCAATAATGGCTAGAAAATTTCAACTCAAATCGAATTTTTCGCCTAAGGGTGACCAACCTGAGGCGATACAAAAACTACTTGATGGAATCAACTCTGGGCAGAAGTATCAAACCTTAGTTGGGGTCACTGGTTCAGGTAAAACGTTTACCCTTGCAAATGTCATAGATAAGAGCCAAAAACCGAGCCTCATAATGGCTCCGAACAAAACATTAGCTGCTCAGCTTTATAGTGAAATGAAGGAGTTCTTTCCAGACAATGCAGTCGAGTATTTTGTCTCTTATTATGATTACTATCAGCCAGAAGCTTATGTTCCTGCTTCTGATACTTATATCGAAAAAGATGCATCGATCAATGAACAGATTGAGCAAATGAGACTTTCCGCCACTAAGTCACTTCTTGAGCGCAGAGACGTCATTATAGTTGCAAGCGTCTCTGCGATCTATGGACTTGGTGACCCTGAAAGCTACATGAAGATGCTTCTGCATTTAACGGTTGGCGAGATTACTAAGCAGAGGGAAATTCTTGCAACCTTATCAAAAATGCAGTATTCACGAAACGATGTCACTTTAATTCGAGGTCATTTTAGAGTCAAGGGAGAAGTAATTGATATATTCCCAGCTGATTCTGAAGAAAGGGCAATTAGAATTGAGATGTTTGATGACGAAGTGGAAAATCTTTCATGGTTCGACCCATTGACTGGTGAAAAACTGAAGTCTCTACAGAGAGTCACTATTTACCCAAAAACTCACTATGTAACTCCAAAGTCAACTATTTTGAATATTCTTGATGATATAAAGGTAGAACTTGGAAAACGAAAAAAAGAACTACTATCTCAAAACAAGTTAGTCGAAGAACAGAGACTTTCACAACGAGTTATTCAAGACATGGAGATGATGAGAGAGCTTGGCTATTGCTCAGGCATTGAGAACTACTCACGCTACTTATCTGGTCGCAAGCCTGGGGAGCCACCACCAACTCTGTTCGACTATATGCCAGACGATGCACTCATTATTCTTGATGAATCTCATGTTTCTGTGAGTCAAATAGGTGGTATGTACAATGGTGACAGGGCTCGTAAAACCACGCTCGTTGATTTTGGATTTCGTCTACCTTCTGCCCTTGATAATAGACCGTTAAGGTTTGAAGAATTTTCTGAAAAACTGAACCAATGTATCTTAGTATCTGCAACCCCTGCAAACTTTGAGTTAGAGGTTTCTACGGTTATTGCAGAGCAGATTGTAAGACCAACTGGTTTATTGGACCCATCTATCGATGTTCGAGCTGTTGAGACTCAGGTTGATGATCTGTTGTCTGAAATTCATAAAAGAGTTGCAGTTAAAGAGCGCGTACTGGTAACCACTCTCACCAAGAGGATGTCTGAGCAGCTTAGTGATTACTTAAATGACCATAATGTTAAAGTTAGGTATTTACACTCTGATATTGATACCGTTGAAAGGGTAGAAATTATTCGTGATCTACGTCTCGGTGTATTTGATGTTCTTGTCGGTATTAACCTTCTCAGAGAAGGGCTTGATATTCCAGAAGTCTCGTTAGTTGCAATTCTAGATGCTGATAAGGAAGGTTTTTTAAGGTCAGAGCGATCACTCGTTCAAACAATGGGTAGAGCTGCAAGGCACATTAATGGAAGCGTCATTTTGTATGCAGATAGGATTACTAACTCGATGCAAAGGGCAATGGATATTACTGGTGGAAGAAGAAATAAGCAGGAAGCTTATAATAAAAAATACGGGATAATACCTAAAGGCATAGTCAAGCCAATTGTTAATATATTGGATACTGATCTTTCAGCATCAGAAATTGATGAAATGAGCTCAGAGATTATACAAGTTCGATTATCTCCTGTTCAGCTTGCTAAAGAGTTAAAGCGTCTTGAAAAAGAGATGTATAAGTTTGCAGAAGATTTAAAATTTGAACAAGCTGCAGATACAAGAAATCAAATTAAACGCCTACGAGATGGACAATTTAAATAACACAACCTTAAATATTACAGAAATTTTCTACTCCCTTCAAGGTGAAGCAAAGGAAGTAGGTATTCCGACTGTTTTTGTACGCTTAACGGGTTGCCCTCTCAGGTGTAATTATTGTGATACTGCTTATGCATTCAAAGGTAATAACCCTTTGTCGATTGAAAGCATTATGGAGCAGATTGCAAAATACAACACACGCTATGTTTGCATTACTGGTGGTGAACCAATGGCTCAAAGCAATTGTCTTATTTTATTAGATACTCTTATTGAAGCTGGATACAAGGTTTCAATGGAGACAAGTGGCAGTATTGATATCTCGCCGGTCAATAAAAAAGTATCAGTTGTTATGGATCTAAAAACACCTTCATCGACTGAACAAAGCCAAAATAGATATGAAAATATTGCGCTTTTAGAGAGTAAAGATCAGCTCAAGTTTGTTATTGCTTCAAGATCAGATTTTGATTGGTGCTGCAGTATCTTAAAAAACTATAATATTCTTTCAGATGTCCTTTTTTCGCCAGTATATGAAAGTCTAAAGCCAGTTGATTTAGCAGACTGGATTTTAGAAAAACAGCTCAATGTTCGCCTCCAAGTTCAATTACATAAGCTACTTTGGGGTGATGAAAAAGGCAAATAATCTATTTTCTAGTTTTAAAAACATGATAATATTACTTTTTTTAACCATCTGATTCTTATGTTAAATATTAATTTTCCTAAATCAATTAGTATCTTGCTTATTGCCTTTCTTTTATCTTCATGCTCTCCAAGTGTTGTTGATTTATCTCTTTACACAACGGATATTGAAATTGCTCAAGAGGGTGAAGTAATTGAAGTACCTGTAAGAGCTTCTTTTACTCTCTATGGTGAAGATGATGGTGAATTAACTAGAGCCAGCTCTATTGCTGAAAAATACCTATCTAAAGACTCAATATTTTCTCAATCTTCAGGTGATTGGGGGGAAACACTTGTTATTGAAACAACAATTCCAATAGGCACTTTAGAAAACTTACAAAATTATTTAGTAAGTAATAATCGAGTTGCTGTTTTACTTATTGAAGCTAATAGTAATAGTGAGGTTGAGGTTAGCTTAAGGCCAACAGATTATGCGGATGCTTTAAATAGTGAATTAAGTGATATTAACTTTATGCTGGGTTTTGAGTTGCCAGGCGATACTACAAATTTTAGAATAATAAGTGATAGTAGAAATGATGTTCAAGTCGACGCAACTGCGGTTTTTGTGTCTGAGAAACCTTATCTATATTTCTCAAAAATTTTGAAAAGAAGAGGTGAGGCTGAAATAGTTTTTAAAGGTTCTACGGATAGCGTTTATAGTGAAATTTATCCAGTCGTTAATATCAACTATCCTTGATAAATTTTTTACCCTGAAATACTTCCTTCAATTCTTGCTTTTGCTTTGTCAATAGCAACGTGATACTGAGGGTCTTCAAGAACGTTTACCTCCACTAAATGCTTTGCCGTTTTGAGTAACAGTCGACACTCAGAGCTTAGGTGTATCAAATGCAATGTTTTTCCTGACTTCTGGTATCGATCAGCGAGCTTATCGATGGCCTGTATGGCAGAGTGATCCATTACCCGGGAGTCTTGAAAGTCTATATAAACATTTTTTGGATCTTGCTTTGGAGTAAAAATAGCGTGAAAGGTATTAATTGATGCAAAAAATAATGCACCATGGAGCTTGTAAGTCTTTTTACCCTCTGATTCATTCTCCTCAACGGAGTGTATTTTTCCTGCTGATTCCCAAGCAAACGATAGGGCAGACATAATTACGCCTGCAATAACCGCAAGTGCCAGATTATCAGTTAAAACAGTAATAACTGCAACGGATATACCAACAATGATGTCGGGAACTGGTACTTTGCCAAATAAGCGAAATGAGCCCCACTCGAAGGTGCCAATAACGACCATCATCATGACACCAATCAGGACTGCCACTGGAATCATTTCGATATATTTAGAGAGGTAAAGTATAAAAAATAGTAACACTACGGAGGCTACTATTCCGGATAACCTTCCTCGACCTCCTGACTTAATATTAATTAAACTTTGCCCAACCATTGCGCAGCCACCCATTCCACCAAAAAGACCAGTCACTGTATTGGCAACTCCCTGTCCAATACATTCGCGATTTGGCTGACCTGTGGTTTCTGTTAAATCATCAATTAAGTTAAGTGTTAATAAACTCTCAATAAGTCCAACTAGTGCCATAACAATCGCATAAGGAAAGACGATTTTTAGCATCTCAATATTAATTGGTACGTCAGGCAAGTGGAATGGAGGAAATACGCCACCAATAGGTGAAATATCTCCAACAGTTCTAGTATCAAGTCCTAGAAATAACACCGCTACTGTGCCAATTACAATAGCAACTAAGGTTGATGGTACAGCGCGAGTTAGCTTAGGTAAAAAGTGAATAATTGTCATTGTAATTGCAACAATTACTAGCATTAAAAATAAAGGGGTTCCAGTAATCCATTCACCTGCAACTTTAAATTGTTTTACTTGTGCTAAAAAGATAACAATAGCTAGACCATTTACGAAGCCTAAAAAAACTGGGTGAGGAACAAGTCGAATAAATTTACCCATCCTTAATAGTCCGAAAATAATCTGAATAAGCCCAGTTAAAACGACAGCGGCAAATAAGTATTCCACACCATGAAAGGCAACTAGGGTTCCAATGACTACTGCAATAGCTCCTGTGGCACCAGAAATCATGCCAGGTCTCCCACCAATGATCGAAGTAACCAGTCCAATAGTGAAGGCTGCATAAAGACCAACCAAAGGATTTAATCCTGCCAAAAGAGCAAATGCAACTGCCTCGGGGACTAATGCTAAGGCAACTGTAAGGCCAGATAAGATATCGTTTTTCGCGTTGCTAGGAACGCGCTTATGTATTAGCTTAAACATTATTTCCTTTTAGATTGTCTTGTAACTAAGGCTTTTCAGCAGGTACAGACGGTGTGGTTGATATTACATCAGCGTTTTGAGCGCGATGCCTGAGGGCGTGGTCCATTAATGTAATTGCAAGCATTGCTTCTGCGATCGGGGTAGCCCTAATGCCTACACAAGGGTCATGTCTTCCAGTAGTGCTAATCTTAGTCGCTTTACCTTCTTTATTAATAGTATCAGCGGTAAGTCGTATGCTTGAAGTTGGCTTTAAGGCGATAGAAATTAAAAGGTCTTGGCCAGAACTGATACCTCCAAGTATCCCACCCGAATTATTTGAAGTAAAACCCTCAGGTGTTATTGGGTCTCTATGAACCGAGCCTTTTTGATTAACAACCTCAAAGCCAGCGCCTATTTCAATCCCTTTTACCGCATTAATACTCATCATTGAATGAGCAATGTCAGCATCAAGTCTGTCAAATATAGGCTCACCTAGTCCTGTAATCATATTACTTGCAACGATATTAATTCTTGCTCCAATCGAGTCCCCAGACTTTCTAAGATTATCCATGTAGTCTTCGAGCTCACTTACTTTGCCAGCATCTGGACAAAAGAAAGGGTTGTTGTGTACTTCTTTCCAATCAAAGTTTTCAAAAGCGATAGAGCCTAGTTGGGCTAAGTAGCCATGAATCTCAATACTGTACTTTTCTTTTAGGTATTTTTTAGCAATTCCTCCAGCGGCAACTCTTATTGCTGTTTCTCTAGCAGATGATCGACCACCACCCCGGTAATCCCTGAGTCCATACTTTTGTTGGTAAGTGAAGTCCGCATGGCCAGGTCTAAAAGAGTTAGCAATATTTGTGTAGTCCCTTGGTCTTTGGTCGGTGTTTTCAATTAAAAGACCGATAGGGGTTCCTGTAGTAATTCCTTCAAAGGTTCCAGATATGATTTTAATTGTGTCCGACTCTCTTCTTTGAGTAGTGTGCCTTGAACTTCCAGGCTTTCTTAAATTTAGATCACCTTGCAAGTCTTCTTCAGTCAGTGCCATTCCTGGCGGGCAACCATCAACAATACCAATGAGAGCATCACCGTGGCTCTCGCCAGCAGTTGTTAAAGTAAATAGTTTTCCAAATGAATTACCAGACATTGTCTATTGAAGTGCGTTGTTTAGATGGCCAATATTATACCAGTGGCAGCTTTTATTTCGAAAAAGATTGATTAATCACCTAGATAAAGAGATGCTATTCAGCAGCTTTTTTTATTAGGTACTATTTTATTTTAGGAAATCATCGAAATAGAAGTATTTGGTGCCCTGGGCGAGATTTGAACTCACGACCCCTCGCTTAGGAGGCGAGTGCTCTATCCAGCTGAGCTACCAAGGCAAGGTTACTATTATTGCCAGTTATGTGTATTAATTCAAGAGATTATTTGATTAATAATGTAATTGGCATCTAAGTAGTCAATATTAATCTTCTTTAGTTTGTCATCAGTATTTAATACTAAGGATGGAAATCCATTGCTACTAATCGATTGTGCTAGTTTAATTTCATTAAGCAGAGTCTCATTCACTTTAGTTGAACTTAAGTCTTTTTTGAATCTTTCAGTATCCAGACCTAAATCGTTAGCAATCTTTATTAAAACATCTTCATTTGAAGGGTTTTGGGAGTTTAGGTAATAGGCTTGCTGTATTGCGGTGATCATTGATTGCTCTATCTCAGGGCGTTGATTTTTTGCACAAATGACAGCTCTGCATGATGGGTAAGTTGAGCGCTTAGGTTCACACAATGTCCAGAAATCATAATTAAAATTTGTGCCCGGAATGATCTCTTGAATTCTTTTCCAGTTGCCCATGACATATTCACGTGTCTCAGGAGGCATTATTATTTTGCTATCAGGTGCTAGTCCACCCAGTAAATAGTTAGTGTTTATTTGTATGGGTAGTGTCTCTCTAACTTTTGTCCAAGTTGGGTTAAATGCCCAGCACCAAGAGCACATTGGGTCATGAATATAGTAGAGAGTATTGTTGGCTAATTTCAATGAAAAAAAACAAAAAAAGTATATAATGATTTTATAGGGGTAAACATTAGTGGAGTAAAGATATGAAGATAATTTTAAAAAGTATAGTAGTTATTTCTTTTTTTATAACGTCTCAACTTGCTTTCGCTGGAAGCTTTGTAGACTCTGCAACTGTGACTTCAGTTGAAAAGGTCTATAAACAATATAGGGTTGATGAGCCTTATCAGGAATGCTATATCAAAGAAACCATTCAAAATGGTGATGGCAGTGCTACTAATGAAATTATGGGTGCAATTCTTGGTGGAGCTATAGGTAATCAGTTTGGAGAAGGTGATGGTAATGATGCAATGACCTTGGCAGGAATATTTCTTGGAGCATCGATAGCAAATGATGCTGAGAAAGCTAATGCTGCGAATCAAGTTGTTGTAAGTCAGGAAGTTTGTGAAAACAAAGTTAGGCAGAGAATCGAAAAAAGATTAAGCCATTATATGATTCACGTGGACTATGATGGTAATGATGTATCCTTTACGAGTAAAAAGAGACCATATGATGATGTAATCAAAGTAAAGGTTACTATTAGCTCGTTAGATGATTAGATAGGTAATTCTAATAATCTTCTACATATTTCTTGCAGCAGTAATTATTTTTACTGCTGCATTTTTTTATGTTTCATCAATCATAGCGACTCCACCCAATGGAAGGGCGATACACTTTGCTGATAAAGACAATTCAGAAACCGGGCGAGTGATTGCTTGTATTGGAGACTCACTAACTCATGGAAATATTGGTGATTGTTGGGTTGAGAGTCTTCGTCAAGAGTTTCCAAAAGATATATTTCTTAATGAAGGAATAAATGGTGACGTTGTCTGGCAAGTTCATCAAAGGATTGAACCAATTTTGAAATGTAAGCCAGATATCGCTATCATAATGATTGGTAGTAATGACGCCATGGCGTCATTTAATAAAAATTCAGGTGAGCGCTATAAACGCAACAATAGTTTGCCTGAAGTACCAACATTTGAAAACTATCAAAAGTTATTGTCAAAGTTAATTGATCATCTAAGTGCAATACCCAAAATTGTTCTATGCACACTTCCTCCAATTGGAGAGCATCAAGATTCATCTATAAATCAGCACATTAATACCTTTAATGACTGCATAAAATTAACGGCTCTAGAAAAGAACATTTCTCTTTTGCCAGTTTCAGATTCTCTTTGGGATGAGCTAGATAAAAGACTCTATCCTTTAAAGAGTGACTATAACCCAAATACACTGCCAATATTGCGAAGAATTTATGGTGGCGTAATACACCATTATATTTTTAAAAAATCTTGGGACAAGGTTGCTGAGTCAAAAGGCCAGTGGCTATTATTTGACCAAATACATTTAGGTGAACGCGCTGCAAAAATTATTTATAAGCTTACTAAAAACTATATTTCTTCTAGCTAATCATAGACTCTCATTCCAAAGTATAATTTGTTGCCATATTATTGATAATAATGGTTTATTGATTCTAAAGTTTAATGAGGTTTTATGAAAGATATTAATGTTGAAGATCGGTTAATTTTTGCGCTCGACGTTCCTGAAGTTACTCAAGCCAAGGATATTGTCACCGAGCTTGATGATAGCGTAAATTTTTATAAAATTGGTATGGAACTTCTGATGACCGGTCAGTACTTTGAACTTTTAAATTGGCTTATAGAAAAAGATAAAAAAGTTTTTGTTGATTTAAAGTTTTTTGATGTTCCCGAGACTGTTGGCAGAACAATTGCAAGATTGAGTGATTATGGAGCTACTTTTGCTACCATTCATGGCAATCAAGCCTTAATGGAAAAAGCAGTTGAGAATAAAAATAATTTAAAAATCCTAGCGGTTACAGCATTAACGAGCCTAGATAGAGGTGATCTCGATGATCTGGGTTTTGATTGTAATGTTAAAGATTTAGTTATATCTCGAGCAAAGCGCGCTTTTGAGGCAGGATGCGATGGTATTGTTTCATCAGGTTTAGAGGTGCCTTATATTCGTGAATATGTTGATAATAAGTTGATTGCAGTAACTCCTGGTATCCGTCCAGTTGCTAATGATGATGATCAAAAGCGTGTTGTAGATGTTGCTACAGCTTTTGAGAGCGGCTCTGACTATATCGTAGTTGGAAGGCCAATTAAAAATGCTGAAAACCGTTATCAAGCAGCCTTAAATATACAAAAAATTATCCAATCAGTTTTCGAAGCAGTATAATTCCTCTCCTCGTAGTCGCGTAACTCAGCTGGTTAGAGTGCCACCTCGACAAGGTGGAAGTCGTTGGTTCAAATCCAACCGTGACTACCAACCCTAAACCCCCTTATATATCAAACGAAATTTGAATTTTAATTAATACTAAGTTCGAATTAAAATATAATGCAAATATGAAAAAACTATTCCTACTCTTACTACTCTCTCTTGGCTTAATTGGTTGTTCTTTAATAGATAAAGCTGAGCTTACTTCACTCACGAGTCCTTTTGATAATCAAGTAAATAGAATTCTTGCTTTAGATCTATCTCATACAGAGAGTCTAAAAGAGGCCAACAAATTAGCGGATCAAGATTTGGCGGCTGCTGTAGTTAATGAACTAGAGGCTAGAAAATTACAAGCTGAAAATGCTATTATCGAAGCAGAGAATGTAGCCAAGTTTGCTGAAAAAATCAAAATTTCAGACAGTAATTCTAAGTTTACGGGCCCTAAAATATCAGATACTAAAATGAGAGGGCTTCTTAGTAATCCTGACTCTTTCAATTATTTTTTACGTGGTATGAGAGGTAATGATGGTTTAATTCAACATCAACTTCATTTTTCGATTAAACATGATTCAAAAGACAGAAGGAATTACTACTCTGCTAGTCAGTGTGATAGATGGCGAGGTTGTACCGATGATGATAATGCAATGGATATTACCTTAATTTCATCAAATGCTTCTGGTTGCAATGGTTCTGTTTGTAGCTGGACGGAAACAATGGAATTAAAGTTAAGCGATGAATTTTTGAGAAGTAATATGGATACGGGATTTTCTATGCGCTTCAATTCAAAAAAAGAAACAAGTAAAATCACTATTTCTTCTGTTTATATTAAAGGCTACCTCAAGGTTGCTAAGTAGTTTCAGTATAAGGAAAACCCTTCTTTTGTTCGGCTACAAGTATTAAAACGGCAGAGTTTCTTTTAAGACCTATAGATATAACTACTTCATTGCCTCGACAAGGTGGAAATCGTCAGTTCAAATCCAACCGTGACTAGCAACCCTAAACTCGTCCATACTATGCTTT
>Ga0207965_1000220_pt1 | contig 16238 bp, 10 predicted proteins | sample Knorr_S23_td_O2m_FD_185609 | JGI IMG/M metagenome (GOLD analysis project Ga0207965, IMG submission 185609) | Marine microbial communities from Southern Atlantic Ocean transect - Knorr_S23_td_O2min_ad_571m_LV (SPAdes) (version 2) | ecosystem: Environmental > Aquatic > Marine > Oceanic | place...
GCCAGAATGAAGATGAGGACAACGAACCGACGGATTCATTGGTTGTGGTGAGTTTGTCGGACTTGTCCACTTTTCGCCGAGAGAGAGTGCGATCATTCAGTATGCCAGAGGATGCGGGCGACCGGATTGCATACTTGTTAGAAGAAGAGGACGACGCGGATGAGGAAGAAGCACCAGATCCAGAAGAGGGCGAAGAAGATAGTGAGGCGAATGAAGCTCCCCGCACGGATGACGGTAGCTCACTCGCGGTACGAGAACTCAGTTCAGGACAGGAGCAGAGTTTTGAGAATGTGGTGAGCTATGAATTCGCTGCTGATGGCTCAACTCTGTTCTTCACTTCATCAGGAGAAGGTGGAGCCGCGGATGGGGTCTTTGAAGTTTCTTCCGGTGGTTCCGTGGAGGCAGTCGCTACCGGCGAGGGCCGCTATATACAGCTTGTTGTTTCAGATGAAGGATTGGTGGCGTTCTTGACCGATCGTGATGATCGAGATCGAGAAGCCCCACGTTTCTCGCTTTATACCTCGGCCGGCGGCATGGCAACAGGCCGGGCGCAATTGGGTTCGGATGGACTGCCGGTGGGATGGGCACCGAGTGAGGATGGTGAAGTGTCATTCTCAAAGTCGGGGGAACGTGTCTTTTTCGGTACGAGGCTTGCCCCCGAGCCTGAACAAGAGGACGAAACACCTGACGACGAGCGTGTTGTCGTCGACATTTGGAATTGGAAGGATCCTTTCCTGCAGCCGATGCAACTCCTACAGGCTGAGGACGAGAGAGGGCGCACGTACTCTGCGATGCTGGATATGGGGAGTGGCGACATTGTGCAGCTAGAGAAAGAGGATCTGCCTACGGTTGTGGTCAGCGAGAACGGAGATGGCGGCGTTGCTTTGGGAACGAGTAACCTCCCCTACAGACAACTGGTGTCATGGGACGGTCGTTACTCGGACCTATTTCTGGTTGATGTTAGAAATGGCTCGCGACGGGGCATTGCCGAGATGATTCGTGGTGGTGGCAACCTCTCCCCCGATGGCTCGTATGTGACAAGATGGGATGGTTTCGAGAAGGCATGGTTTGTTACGAACACCGAGACTGGGGAAACCAGCAATCTTACGGCTCCTATCAACGTTCCCTTCCATGATATCCTTGATGATCACCCAGATGCATTGCGGTCGTATGGTGCTGCAGGTTGGACAGAGGGTGACGAGGCCTTTGTGGTTTATGATCAGTTCGACATTTGGGCGATCGACCCTATGGGTGTAACGGCTCCTCGGAATCTCACAGAGGGTTCGGGTCGAGCCACCAATACTCGGTTCAGAGTCATAGATATGGATTCTGATAACCCCTTCGTGCCGACAGACTCGGATGTCTATCTCAACGCATTTGAGATCTATACAAAAGCGAATGGCTTTTATCGGGATCGTTTTGATGGAGCTCGGGAACCTGAGCGCCTCGTAATGCAGGATGCGAGTTTCGGCGGGATACGTAAGGCAGAGAAGGAGGATGTTTATATCTACACACGCTCGACCTTCCAGGAATTTCCTGATATCTGGGTAGCGGATGAAGATTTCACGGACGCTCGTAAGGTTACGGATGCGAACCCACAACAAGACGAGTATTTGTGGGGTTCAGCCGAGTTAGTCGAGTGGTCTTCAAACGATGGGATTCCGCTACAGGGAATACTGTACAAGCCGGAGGGGTTCGATCCTGAGAAAGAGTACCCAATGATGGTGTACTTCTATGAGCGTTCCTCAGATGGACTCCATTCCTACACTGTACCTGCTCCAGGCGGGTCTTCCATTAATCGCAGCTTTTATGTTAGCCGGGGATATCTGCTCTTTGTCCCCGACATCCCGTACATGATTGGTTATCCCGGGGAAAGCGCTTTGGATGCTGTAGTCCCTGGTGTTTTGGAATTAGTCGGTCAGGGCTTTGTGGACCGGGAACGTATTGGAGTGCAGGGTCACTCTTGGGGGGGATATCAAATCGCCTACATGGTTACACGTACAAATCTGTTTGCAGCAGCGGAAGCAGGAGCCCCTGTGGTTAACATGGTGAGTGCGTATGGAGGAATTCGCTGGGGTACCGGGATGAGCCGAATGTTCCAGTATGAACGGACACAGAGCCGGATTGGTGGATCACTTTGGGATAAGCCCCTCAGGTACTTAGAGAACTCGCCGATTTTCACTGCGGACAAGATCGAGACCCCAATCCTCATGATGCATAATGACGAGGATACGGCGGTGCCGTGGGAACAGGGAATAGAGTTCTTTGTGGCGCTCCGGCGATTAAGTAAGCCGGTGTGGTTGCTTAACTACAACGGGGAGCCGCACGGGCTTCGAAAGACTCAGAATCAAAAGGACTGGGCTACTCGGATGCAGCAGTTCTTTGACCATTACTTGATGGACGCACCTGCTCCTGTATGGATGGAAGAGGGGGTCCCTGGGATATTGAAAGGGAAGACTCTGGGTCTAGAGACGTCTAAGAAAGTGATCTCTCAGGGGGGATGCTGAGAGGGCGGTAGGGGTCAGGACCGAACTTTAGGCTTTCGGGATATTCTTAGCGATTTCGGGTAGCTGATCGAACCAGGGCCGGGCGCGTTCAAGTTGTCCAGCCAGTCGGAATAAGGTGGCTTCGGCACCGAAATGACCTACGAAATGGAGACCGATGGGTAGCCCATCCTGATTCCAGTGCAGTGGTACCGACATCGCCGGTTGCCCCGTGATGTTGAAGACTGGTGTCCACGGTGTGAAATCAAATGCTTGCCCGGCTACCTCATCGAGTAAGCCAATCATTTTCACTAGGCGTCCTGATCCGATTAAACCCAGGATGCGGAGCTGAAGTTGTTCCGTAGGGGTTGGAGCAAGTTCACCGATTCTTGCGGGAGGTGTGGCGAAGGTGGGTGTCAGTAACATGTCGTGCGTCTCAAAGAATGCTCCCACAGATCGCGCCTCGCGCTCGAGAAGGCGCAGTGCACTGCCGAATTCTCTGGCAGAGAGTGACTGAGAGAGTAGACTGAGGGCCTGGGTAGCCGGTTCTAGTTCGCTACGCCTGGCTCTCCGGCCGAGCACGGTTTCCGCATCGTGAATATCGGTACCCACTTCGCTTGCGACCATCAGCATAAAGGCACGGGCGAAGCCTTCGCCATCGATTTGAGGCTCGGTCTCAATGAGTTCGTGTCCCAACTCCTCGAGAAGTCCGACCGCCTCTTCAACGGCGCTGATACAATCTGGGTGCACGCCTGAACCTAGGATGGGTTTTGTTGTCCAAGCGATCCGAAGTCGACCAGGATCCCGCCTGACTTCTTCAGCAAATGGATCTTCGGGCAGGGTGATTTCGTAGGGAGCACCCGGGTCAGCGCCATGTGTCATATCTAGCATTATTGCACTGTCTCTCACGGAGCGAGAAAGAATGTGTTCCACTGTCGCACCTCGCCAAACTTGTCCCCGCAGGGGTCCTGTTGGGGTACGGCCTCGGGTGGGCTTAAGGCCGAAGAGGCCGCAGCATGAAGCCGGGATCCGGATCGAACCACCACCATCTCCAGCTCCTGCCATCGGAGCAAATCCAGCAGCGACTGCGGCTCCCGAACCACCGCTTGATCCTCCAGGAGTCCGAGTCAGATCCCAAGGGTTCCTGCAGGGGCCCCATAACTCGGGTTCAGTGTAGGGGGTGAGCCCAAATTCAGGCAGGTTCGTTTTGCCGAAGATCGATACTCCTGTGGCTCGTAGCCTACGCACAAGCTCCGTATCTTGCTTGTCAACGATATCCTTGGTGAGCCGACTCCCGGCTGAAGTAGGGTGTCCGGCGAAATGGCTTCCCAAATCCTTCGCAAGGAAAGGAACTCCAGTGAATACCCCGGCTGCGCGGCATTCCTCAGCTGCAGTGCGCGCATCCTCCTCCATGATCCTCACGACTGCATTGACCTCAGGATTGAGGACCGAAACTCGTTCGAGTGCTAGGTCAAGAAGCTCCGACGCCTTGACCTCTTTCGCACGGATGAGCTGTGCAAGGCCGCTGCCATCGTAGCTGATGTACTCGTCTTGGGTCATTCCTCTTGCCTCTCGGAGTGAGGACAACGCAGAACCATAGACGCCTGAGTGTCGTGACGACACTCAGGAACGGTGATCTGCTTCTGTTCTGAGCGTCCTATACAGTTGGTTAGATCGGAGTGTATGGCATTATGCTTGTCCAGTATTCCTGCTATACAGTGCATTGTGTTGGAGGTTCGATGTATCAGTCCGATGTATCACCGCTCCGGCGCGTCCTGATGAGGCACGCGAGTGACGCCTTCATCTCACCCAGTCGGATCGCGGAGCAGTGGGAGAATCTCAACTATGTGGGTGCACCAGATTACGAGTTGGCTTGCCGGGAATCTGATGCTCTAGCGGCCCAGCTTGAAGACTTGGGAGTGACTGTCGAATGGGCCCGAGGTGGAGACTTTGGTCTGGATTCAATCTATATGCGGGATGCTTCGGTTTTATCGAACTCAGGTGCGATTCTTTGTCGGATGGGTAAGGAGTCTCGTGCCTTAGAACCGGAAGCTCATGCGGATGAGTATCCGGCACTCGGGATCCATATCGCCGGCCTGATCGAGGCTCCGGGGACGCTTGAAGGAGGTGACGTGGTTTGGCTCGACAGCGAAACACTTGCCATCGGTCTGAGCCGTCGAACTAATGCCTCAGGAGTCCTGCAATTTCAGGAATTTCTCTCAGGTGGTGTTGAGGTCCTCGAGGTGCCCTTGCCCGACTGGCAGGGTCCGGGTGACGTCTTTCACCTCATGTCGGTTGTGAGCCCGCTTGCGGAGGATCTGCTGTTGGTCTACTCCCCGCTACTTCCGATGTCATTCCGCCAAGAGCTTCTAGCTCGTGGTTACCAATTGATCGAGGTTCCAGATGGAGAGTACGAGCCCTCAATGGGGTGTAATGTCCTCGCCGTTGCGCCGCGTGTTGTAATGGTGGTTGAAGGAAATAGCGAGACGCGGCGATGCTTAGAGGGGGTGGGCGTTGAGGTGCATACCTACAGAGGCATCGAGATTAGCAGGAAGGGCTGTGGTGGACCAACCTGCTTGACCCGGACCCTAGAGAGGGAGGTCGATAGAGGGGCTAAAATTAGCTGAGTAACTTTAGTTAACGTCTGCGCTTTTTTGGCCCTACAACCAAGATTGGTCCTATGCGGATATCATCGCGGAGGTCGATACCTGGCCCACGGTCCGGGCTCACCAGGTCCGCCGCGAGGGGCACGGAGTAGGGCTCGTCCTGAGTCGCATCAACTCCATAACCAAGGTCCGCTAGAGACTGAATCGTAATACGGCTTAGTGGATTCTGGACCCCGGAGTCAACGAAAGGACTCATGAGTTCAGCATTAAAAACGGCCTCTCTCCAGTGCGAGTCTTGAGAACCTGGCCCAGCCTCATTTTCCACTGGGACCTTTTGCCCACCTGTATAGTTAACTCCGCCTGCGTTATCGAAGGCAGTGATCGCGAGTGGCCCGATGAAGTGCGTATCTGCGGATGGGGTCACAGCAGATGGATTTACGAGGAGCTCTTTTCGGTCCCAAATTGTTCCGATACCCAGCACATGACCCATTTCGTGGAGTACAACTGGTATTAGAAGTCCTTGGTCGGTTATACGATCGAAATCGTAAATGTCGAATTCCATCATACCAACGATGGGATGCTCCGACAGGCCACGTATGTAGCACGGCCCGGCCCGGCCTAATATGGGCTGCGGGCCATCGATATCCCTGATACTGACATAGATCCTCACGTCGTCGACGACGTCACTGATCGTTTGCTGTCCTGAGACACATTCGTTTGCTGCTGCAGGATTATTCACGAAGGAGAAGTCGTAAATGTCGTCTTTGATGATGCTCTCCCACTTCTCAGCTGAGGTCCGGAAAGCGTCATCCTGTTCCGTGGTCCCGCCGCTGAGGAAGACAAGCTCAATGTTGAAGGGATTGGGATCGCCTCCAACCTGTGCTTCTAGTGTCACACTGGAGAACTGGTCCCAAGCGAAGAGCAGGATATGGTAGACCCCTGGCTCTGCGGCATTGAACGTGCATGATTCGCTAGAGATCGGACTTCCCGACTGGCACTTGTAATCATCTCGGTGTGCTGGTCGTGGGCCGTGGTGGACGTAGAGATCGAGATCGCCTGAACCTCCAGACGTCGAGATCACTAGATTGCTGGATGATGGCAACTCAAGGTTAAAGAGGAGCTCCATACTGTCTGGAAGCGAAAGGTTCCTGGCCGGCGTTCCGGCGACTAGCTCGGTTGCTGCTGCAATAGGAGTATTTCGTCCTACACTGTTGTTGGCCTCATCGTGTTCATCGATATCATTGTTAGGATCGATGACTACCTGAAACGTATGTGAGCCAGATGCAAGCCTGCCGACGTCGAAGTTGATCTCTGTCTCCGCGCTGTCCGCAAGCTCAGACACGTTCGTGGTGGCGAATTGGACATTGTCAATCAGAAGTTGGACATCGAAGGCCAAGCCCGTGGTGAAATCCCCCGAATTCGTGATTGTTGCAGTAACGGTGAGGTTCTGGAAAGAAGTCGCGTTGGCAGGGCTGACCACCATGCTACTGACGGTGAGATCGGCCTTCGCCACATACAGCTCTGCGGTGGCTGTGAACTCGAGGTCAGGGAATCCAGCTGTGCTCGCAGTGAGTGTATTGGCCCCAACAACGCCCATGGTCCAGGTGCCTTCGGCTGTCCCTGTCTCGCTCGTCACGCTATCTGCAGGATTGATAGATCCACCACCATCGGTCACAGCAAAAGTGACCGGAATTCCTGCGATTCCATTTCCAAATTCATCTTGCACTGCAGCCGCGACGGGTTCTGGGAGAGGTCGATTATTTTTCCCGATTTGCTGATCTCCGGACTCCTTGCTGAATGCAATTGCTGGACCGGGTGTGGCCGTAGCAGAGAAATCAGCTTTCCCGCTCTCACTTCCCTGGATTAGGGCGGTCACGTTTTGGGTGCCGGACGTTGTACCTAGGGTCCAGGTCGTTGAAGCCTCTCCGTCACTGTCAGTGGTTACGCTTGTTTCGCTTAGCGATCCGCCGCTCTGGCTGATCGAGAAGCTGACACTTACTGCTGATACGGCAGTACCGCCTTGATCTTCCGCACGAACAACCAGCGGCTCTGTAAGTAGTTGGCCAACTGTATCGCTTTGGGCGTTTCCTGATATGATCGATAAGCTGGTGGGAACCTGTTGTACTGTCGCTGATGCGGTTGCAGACAGGCCTCCGGCGGTCGCCGTTAATGTCGCTTGACCGTTACCGATCGCCGTGACCAATCCGTTGGAACTCACAGTTGCCACAGTCGGAGCATCACTAGACCAGGCTACCTGCCCGCTGACAGGCTCGTTCTTGCTATTGCGCACTGTCGCCGTCAGCTGGGTCGTTTCGCCTAGGAAGGTTAGGGTGACAGACGTTCTGGAGATCGATACTGAGTTGCCACCAGCATCTGGTCCCGTGCCATCTGAGCCGCAGTTAGTGAGACCTATAACGAGTGCAATCAGTACGAAGATCTTGGCTGTTTGCTGATTCATTAGGGATCTATGCTCGTGAAGTAACTACACGGGTTTGCGTAAATTGCTTGTGTCCATCAGGTGATTTGTGGAAACCAAATCCACTCTGTCTGGCGCCAACCCACGGAGTACCGACTGCGCCACCGGGTGCCGAGTTGATACCGATCATCCCTGCTGTGAGCCGTCGCGCAACTTCTGCGGTCTCTTCTGAGTCTCCACCAAAGACGACCGCACCCAGACCGAAATGGGTGTCATTCGCTTTTGTTACAGCTTCGTCTGCGGACGATACGCGTGTGACACAGGCCACCGGTCCGAATGTCTCTGCATTGGCGATGTCCATTTCGTCAGTGACATTTCCTAGTACGGTTGGGACGACGAAATTGTCATAGTGCCCATCACCTCCGGCCAGCACTTCAGCACCACCTGAAATCGCTGCCTCTAACTGCCCGAGCACGTGGTCGCGTTGGTGCCCATTCACCATTGGGCCCACATCTGCATCCCCCATTCCACTACCGACGGTCATCGCGGAAGCGATCTCGGTGAGCGCGTGCTCAAACTCTTGTGCGACAGAATCCATCACAAAGATTCGCTCGGTCGAGATGCACACTTGTCCGGCGTTCCGAAAAGAATTCGATGCCGCAAACTTAGCTGCCCTCGCGATGTCTGCGTCTCCAAGAACGATCATAGGGTCTTTGCCTCCGAGCTCCAGTACAACCCTCTTCAACGTCCCGCTTGCTTCACGCATGATATGCTTACCAGCCTCTCGTGAGCCAGTGAATGCGATCATGTCGACATCGGATTGAACGATTGCCTTGCCTTGGTCATCAGCACCGTGGATAACGATCAGTACGTCCTTGGGTAAAACCTCATTGAGTACATCTGCATATGCTTGACCACAGAGTGGCGTTTCCTCGGACGGCTTGAATACCACTGTGTTGCCAGCCGCCAGGGATGGGAGGATCATCCAGGCCGGCATCGACATCGGGAAATTCCACGGTGTGATCGCACCGACCACCCCGAGGGGATCGTGATAGATAGTCGACCTGAGTCGCCCATCCTCCACAACCTCGGGTGTGAGCGCTTCAATAATCTCAGCTAGCTCTTCCTCAATCCCCCATCCTAGTGATTTGGCTTCACCAATTGCTTCCTTGAGGGGCTTGCCCATTTCTTTCGTCATGAGTTCACCATGTTCCTGAACCCGATCGACGAAGATATCTGCTGTAGCCTTGATTAGTTCCGCACGACCCTCTAGGCCAAGGTCGCCCCAAGCAAGTTGAGCAGCCTTGGCTCTCGCGACGATATTAGGGACCTCCTCCGCCGGAGTAATTTCTACTTCACCTAGGATCTCTTCCGTGGCAGGGTTGTAGGACTTCAAAGTTTCCATTTAGTGCCTGTGGCGTTCGGTGGTGACTAAGAACGAGCTGGTTCGCTGGCGAACATGTTGGCTAGTAACGATTGGCGGCAAGGGAGTTGGGCCATGAAAATCGTACACCGAGCGCTCTGTCCTGTTCTCATGTGTGTTGTATTGGCTGCTTGTTCCGCGAGTGACAGCCCCACGGATCCCGGCGGAACTCCATCCGATACTCGAACCATCAAGGCCAACCCCTCGTTTGCCAATGACATTACTGAAATATTCACGCGCCGGGGTTGTGCTAGTAGCAACTGTCACGGGAACGGGGCGGGTGGTTTAACGATCAGCACGTCTGGGTCCGCAAATCATGCGCGCCTTGTTAACGTGACTTCGCCAATGTCAGGTGAGGTCTATGTTATCCCTAACGACGCTCAGAACAGCTATCTGGTGAAGAAACTGGAAAACCGCCAAGGAAGCGGTAACGGCAGTAGAATGCCCGTAGGTGGCAGTGCTCTCGATAATGTGGACCTGACGAATATCAAGAACTGGATCAACACGGGTGCTCAGAACAACTGATGTTCAAGAGAGGCCGGATGCTTTGATTAGCTTGAGCTGTCAGTTGGGAAGTCGGATAGTCCATGCGATAAGCCTCGTGCTTGTCGGGATATTTCTTGGGGCTGCCGTCTTGTCGGGCCAACAAGCCTATCAAGTTGCTCTCGAATCTGACCGACTTGTGCGGTTTACTTCGAGAACAGTGATAGATGAGTTTGAGGGCACTACGGAACGGGTAGACGGATTGGTTTTACTCAATACCGAAGAACTGACAGATCGCACGGGTGGAGCTGAGTCTGAGATTTACTTCGAAGTGGATTTAGCGAGTCTGGATACGGGAATCGGGATGCGTGATCGCCAGATGCGGGATAGCTACCTCGAGGTTGAGCAATACCCTTATGCGGCATTTGGGGGCACGATTGAACAGGTGGTTTCTCTTCCCGGGGCGATGTTTCGGGTGACGACCCGGGGCATATTGGGCATACATGGCATAAAACAAGAGCGGGCATTGACCTGCGATTTGGCAACGGTAAATGAGGGATATCATGTCAACTGCTCGTTCCCAGTGTTTTTATCGGATCATGACATTGAAATTCCCAAACTCATGTTCTTGAAGTTGAATAACGAGATTCGCATGGAACTCGACTTTATTTTGGAACCCGCAGAGCTTGATAGCAAAAACTGAGTGCGTCTGTCGGGCGATCAGTATGGCCATGATTTACGCGGCCACGTTCGCAATGCTCGGCTCAGCACAACAACAACCGGACCGTTTTGAGAGACGTGAACAGCCAGTAATCGTGCCACCCACAGTCTTTCACTCACAACAAAGCGCGAATCTTCCCACGGCACAGACAATCTCAGGGGGCGCATGGCTCTTCGAGATATCTCATAGGTTCTTTCCTGCGGTATCTGAGGGATTTCAGGCTCTGTGGGGCCTGGATGGTCCGGTAGCAAACCGTCTTGGACTCGCGTATGCGGTTTCTGATCGCACCATGGTTGGTGTCGTACGTACCAACATTGACGACAACCTCGAATTAAATGCCAAGGCTCGCCTCTTTGAGGGTGGCACTGAATCCGTCCCAGTGATGATCGGTATAATGGGAGGTTTCGCTTGGAATATGTCAGACCCCGGTGAGAGTGGGGCAGGCGACAACGAATCCCAGGCTTACGCCCAAGTAATGCTCAACGCTCTAATCGGAGGCCGCTTAGGTATTGGGCTCGTACCAACAGTACTGAGAAATCCCCGCATTCAGGATGCCGAGCCAGAGACCACTTTTTCTTTAGGTATCCACGGGCAAGCTTACATCTCAGAGCAGGTGAGCCTGCTTGGAGAGTGGATCATCAGTAAGCGCCAGCCTGACCTTGAGCACGATAGTGGGACTTTCGGGGTCGAACTTGAGACTGGTGGTCACTTCTTTAAGATCGTATTAACGAATCAGTATAGAATGAATCCAACTCAGGTTCTTGGCGGTACGCCTTATCAGTTCAAGCCGAGGTATTGGAGGTTGGGGTTCAACGTTACGAGGTTGCTCACCTTTTGATTGGCTCTAGTGCCCAGTTGTTTGGTTTCTTCAGAGCTATCCAAGGTAGTCGACGAGCAGGATGTAGAGTACGCCAGCGATCGTTGCGATCGCCAACAGTTTCAAGAGTTTCTTGATCACGGCGAATAGAAAGACCGCAATGATCAGTAACAGGGGGACCAGTACGATTGGGTTCTCGACTAGGAACTCGATCATCCCAATCACGATAGACTCATGAGGTGCTTTGGGAACAAGATCCTAACGAACGAACTCTCTGATTCTTCCATGCTTCCTCGATACCCCTTCTAGGGTTGCACATTCTCTAAGACGGTCCTGCAGGGCCTCTCCCATACTCTGACTCTCTGCTCCTCCTAAAGCTAACGCCCTCCCGAGACACGTTGTCTTCAAGCCGCCACGACCGTAGGCTGCCGATCGCAGCAGGAGGCATAAGAACTACATGACAACCGAAACAATCGACTCTGCACGGTCAGTATCTCCATCAGACCGCTACTTACCATTGCTGGTTATTCTTTTCATTGGTAGTGGCTGTGCAGCTCTAATTTATGAGATCGTCTGGTTTCAGATGCTCTCACTCATCGTTGGCTCATCCGCCATATCACTGGGCGTCTTGCTGGGCACCTTCATGGGTGGCATGTGCATAGGAAGCATTGGCCTCTCAAAGGTTATTGCGACGGATAGGCATCCGCTCAGAGTCTACGCCATGCTCGAAGCCGGAATCGGCATTTTCGGACTGCTCGTTCTATGGCTACTGCCGTATGTAGGCGGTCTATATACGTCGATTGGTGGTCCGGGAATGGCTGGACTGATGGTACGGGCATCGTTTTGTGCTCTTTTCCTGCTTCCTCCCACGATCATGATGGGGGCCACCCTCCCCGCGATCTCCCGATGGGTCGAGACCACACCGAAAGGTGTGTCGTGGCTCGGGTTCTTTTACGGAGGTAACACCTTCGGTGCTGTCCTGGGGTGTCTGTTGGCTGGTTTCTACTTGCTCCGGCTTCATGATGTGAGTGTTGCCACTTATGCTGCGGTGGGGCTCAATGTAGTGGTGACCATACTCGCTTTATTCCTTGCGCGATTTACTGCGTATGAGTCGGGACGGCAAAGCGAGAGTGCGGAAGCGGTGCAGATGTCGCCAGGCTCGAGGTCAGTCCTGTTTGTAATCGGGTTATCGGGGGCGACAGCGCTCGGAGCTGAGGTCGTCTGGACTCGACTCATGACACTGAACTTCGGTGGTACCACGTACACCTTCTCACTGATATTGGCTTCTTTCCTGTTTGGGATAGGGATCGGGAGTGCGGTAGGGTCTATGCTGGCACGTTTTGTACAGGATGCTCGCCATGCTCTTGGATGGACACAATTTCTTGTCGTGGTCGGCTTGGCATGGGCAGCGTATTTACTTACCCAAGCTCTGCCTTATTGGCCAGTTAGTCCGGACCTTGCTATCAGGCCTTGGTTCAATTTCCAGTTTGACTTTATGCGCGCCGTGCTTACCGCTTTGCCGGCTGCAGCCTTGTGGGGCGCAAGCTTTCCTTTGGCGCTTGCAGCGGTTGCAAAAAAAGGTCAGGACCCCGGTCGCCTCGTTGGAAGGGTTTACGCAGCCAACACCATGGGTGCGATTCTCGGTGCGCTTCTGACGTCCCTGGTGTTGATTGGATCACTGGGTACCCAAACGACACAGCGCATAATGATCGCGAGTGCGGCATTTGGAGCGTTCATTCTTCTGGTTACAGATAGGAATTACTCGGGTGTTGTCAGGACACAGAGCAAAAGTTTCTTAAGAGGTGCCGGTATTCTTATAACCACAATGGTTCTGGCTTGGACCGTGGCTCCGGTACCAGAGCTACTGGTGGGTTACGGCCGTTACGCAGCGACGTACCAACGAAGTGCAGAGTATTTCGATTGGGTCTATGTGGGCGAGGGCATGAACTCGTCCATGGCTGTATCTGATCTAGGTGGTGGTATCCGGAATTACCACAACGCTGGAAAAGTGCAGGCATCGAGTGAACCACAGGATATGCGTCTCCAGCGAATGCTGGGACACCTGACGACACTCGTACCACTCCAAGCGAAGTCGGTCCTGGTAATCGGTTGTGGTGCCGGAGTGACGGCCGGAGCGGTCAGTATAGATCCAGCCGTAGAAGAGCTCACGATCGTAGAGATTGAACCCTTGGTGCCGGAGGTTGTATCCAGGCACTTCGGAGAGCACAACTTCAACGTTGTCGACAATCCTAAGACTGAAGTAGTCATCGATGATGCGCGGCATTATCTCCTGACGACTGACAAGAAATTCGACGCGATCACCTCGGATCCTTTCGACCCCTGGGTGAAGGGAGCTGCGACGCTCTACACCACCGAATTCTGGCTCGAAGCTCAAGAGCATCTTAACCCAGGCGGAGTGATTACTGTATTTGTGCAGCTCTATGAAAGTACTCTTGAGGCGGTGAAGAGTGAGGTTGCAACGTTTCTGGAGGTTTTCCCACACGGAATGGTTTTCGCGAACCTTAATCAGGGACAGGGCTACGACGTCGTAATGCTCGCGCAGCAAGAGCCAACGCCAATCGATCTCGATGCTATAGACGAGAAGCTGAGCACTCCTGAATACGCCACTGTAGCACGGTCTCTATCCGAGGTGGGTTTCTATTCAGCGCCCCAATTGATGGCGACATTCGCTGCTAAGAAACCTGAGATCGATCCATGGCTTGCTGATGCTCAGATCACGCGAGATCGCAACCTGCGACTACAGTTCCTTGCTGGCCTCGGCGTTAATCTTTACGAGGCTGACGCAATCTATCGGGACATGGCTCAATACCGGACCTACCCGGAAGAGCTGTTCGTTGGCTCCCCTCTAAGCCTAGCGCAACTCCGGGCTGCTTGGAGTGGGATGGAATAGTGGGAGGCAGACTTGCGAGAGCCCTCTGGGCGAGTCCCGCTTGAACTTCGTGCTTGGCTTGCGTGCGCCATTCTTATTCCCGACGTACCCTTTCGATCTATGAGTATGCCTTGGCATAAAGCGAAACCTCTGAACGGGCCTTTCAGGGGGGCCGTAAACAGGAGCTCAAGAACGTGACGACCTCTAGGACCTTCTTCGGTCACCCAATAGGGCTTTCTACGCTCTTTTTCACCGAGATGTGGGAGCGCTTCTCGTACTATGGGATGCGCGCTCTGCTAACACTTTTCATGACAACTGCTACGATCGAAACCAATCCCGGTCTCGGTTATGACGTAGCGACTGCAGGTGCGATCTACGGCCTATATACGAGCCTCGTATATATCCTGGCGCTGCCTGGTGGCTGGATTGCGGATAACCTGTGGGGTCAACGCAAGGCCATTTGGGTAGGTGGCTGGATTATCGCAGCCGGCCACTTCACGATGGCCGTTCCTTCAAATATCACGTTCTTTCTAGGGCTCGTATTCATCATCTGCGGGACAGGTCTGCTTAAGCCCAACGTCAGCACAATTGTCGGTGAACTCTACCCTGAAGGTGGCGCACGCCGTGATGCTGGTTTCTCCATTTACTACATGGGGATCAACCTTGGTGCCTTTTTGGGTCCCCTGGTTACTGGGTATTTGGGGGAGGGGATAAATTGGCACTACGGCTTCGGCGCTGCGGGAGTCGGCATGATTCTAGGGCTCATCCAGTATCGAGCCGGAATGAAACACATGGGGAATATCGGTCTTCTCAAGACCGGGGACACACCGGAGCAGGTTGCCGCTAAGTCCCGCACATTCTTCAGTGTCTTCTTTGCTACGGTCGCTACGGTCATGGTGTTCAGCTATATGGTCTCAGCCGGCATCCTTTCCCTTACACTCATGCAGATCGCGACTTATTTGGGCTATTCGGTGCTGCTATTGGTCGCCGGTTATTTCATATACGTATGGACCGCGGGGGGGCATACGGTGGAAGAAAACAAAAGGATGGGTGTCATCTTTTGGCTCTTCTTACTGATTGCTGTCTTTTGGTCCGGCTTCGAGCAAGCAGGGACTTCGCTGAACCTATTCGCTCGTGACTTGACGAACCTAAGCTTATTCAATGGCGCCCTAGAAATTCAGGCTTCACAGCTACAATCAATAAATGCCCTCTTTATCATCATACTGGCACCGGTCTTTGGCTCGATTTGGGTGTGGCTAGAAGGCCGTCAGAAGAATCCGTCTCTTCCAATGAAGGCTGGATTAGGCCTATTGGGCCTTGCGGTTGGTTTCTTTGTTATTGCTTGGGGCGCAGCCAACTCGTCCCCTGATAATCTTGTATCGCCAGCGTGGCTTGTAGTCACTTATTTCTTTCATACAGTTGGAGAACTCTGCATTTCACCCATCGGACTTTCTGCAATCACAAAACTCTCTCCTGAAAGAAGAGTCGGTCAGATGATGGGCATATGGTTTGTGGGGGCCGCACTCGGAAACCTGTTCGCTGGTCTTATGGCAGGCCAACTCGCGACGATGGGTTCTGCTGAACTCTTCCGCACGGTTGCGTGGATATCTGCTGGAGTTGGGATCTTCGCAATAATTGTGAGTCCGCAGGTGAAGAGACTAATGGGTGGAGTCAAATAAGACCGATCAGCCTGAAGGCATGATGCAGTCCAAAGACGTATCAGGTCATCCGGTAGTGGGGTATGGTGGTTTCCGGTTTTTCGAATCAGGACTATAACCACCACCCAGATCTATTTTGGATTAGACTTTCTAGCCGATAACTGAAGGTCCTGAAGAAACGGAGTTTTGACATGACCCACGGGGACCTTGCCGCGCTTTCTGCTACGGAAACGGTGGCACTAGTGAAGGCACGCCAAATCTCTCCAGTGGAGGTCGTTGAAGCTTCATTAGACCGCATAGAACGCTACAATCCGACCCTTAATGCCGTTGTTACACTGAATGAACAGGCGATTGAAGACGCTGGTGCCCTGGAGGTGTCACTAAGATCCGCCGCGGGTTCGCAAGTGCTTTGTGGTGTCCCGGTCGGCATCAAGGATTTAACGCCGGTAGCGGGCCTACGGACTACGTACGGGTCACCGATATTTTCAGATCACGTTCCTACAGAGGATGCAATGGTAGTGCAGCGCCTTCGCAGCGAAGGCGCGATCATCGTTGGAAAGACCAACACTCCAGAGTTCGGGGCAGGGGCGAGCACATTTAACGAGGTATTTGGCCGCACCCGTAACCCCTGGAATCCGGAGCGTACTTCGGGAGGCTCGACAGGCGGTGGAGCTTCTGCACTCGCGAGTGGTATGATCGCGATTGCCGAGGGGAGTGATCTCGGTGGATCGCTGAGGATTC
>Ga0207965_1000222_pt1 | contig 16195 bp, 16 predicted proteins | sample Knorr_S23_td_O2m_FD_185609 | JGI IMG/M metagenome (GOLD analysis project Ga0207965, IMG submission 185609) | Marine microbial communities from Southern Atlantic Ocean transect - Knorr_S23_td_O2min_ad_571m_LV (SPAdes) (version 2) | ecosystem: Environmental > Aquatic > Marine > Oceanic | place...
ATGTGCTCGGCTGGCTTGCCCTCAGCACCCAGTGCCTCGCATGCCGTGATGACAGCGTCGTAGCCCTCGCGCATGGCGTTGGTCGAGAAGTTGGTATGGGCTCCGGCACCGTTCCAGTCCCCCTTGATGGGCTTGGCGGCCACTGAGGCGTCGACCCCGAAGTTCTCGGCCACCCGGTAAAGCAGGTACCGGGCCATCCAGACCTGGTCGGCGGCGGCCACCGTATTGACCGGGCCAATCTGGAACTCCCACTGACCGAGCATCACCTCGGCGTTGGTCCCCGAGATAGCCAGGCCGGCGTCCATACAGGCTTTGGTGTGGGCCTCGACGATGTCGCGACCGGCGATCTCGATGGCCCCTACACCGCAGTAGTACGGGCCCTGTGGGGCCGGGTAGCCCTCGACCGGCCAGCCAAGCGGGCGACCCTCCAGGAAGAAGGTGTACTCCTGCTCGATGCCGAAGACGGGCTCCTGGTCGGCGTACTTCTCGTAAACCTCCACGCAGGCCGCTCGCGAATTGCTCGGGTGGGGGGTCATCTCCCCGTCGGGCAGGCAAACGTCGCACAGCACTAGGACGTCGTCGCCGCCGCGGATCGGGTCTGGACAGGAAAACACGGGCCGCAGCACACAGTCCGAGTTGTCGCCCGGCGCCTGGTTGGTGCTGGACCCGTCGAAGCCCCAGATCGGGAGATTCTCGGAATCGTCGATAATTTTGGTCTTGGAGCGGACGTACGGCAGGGGCTCCGTGCCGTCGATCCAGATGTACTCAGCCCTGATGGCCATCGTGGTTTCTCCCGGTCGGCCGACCCGGGGTCGGCGTGGTTGGTTCAACAGTTCCCGGCGCGTCCGTCGGACACCAACAAACCTACGACCCCAGCAGTTTCGTGACTGTTTTCTAACTGTGAACGCCATGTGAACGAAGTGTCTCCGTGCTGGTGATCGGCGTCCAGCGCCCGCATGCTGGAGTCCATGGGAAGTACCTCCGAGGACCGGCGACGGGACCAGCAGGACTACGTGCTACGCACCGTGGAGGAACGGGGCGTACGCCTTATCCGCCTGTGGTTCACCGACGTCCTGGGCCGTCACAAGTCGGTAGCCATTTCCCCGGCCGAGTTGGAGGTGGTGCTCGACGAGGGGCTCCAGTTCGACGGCTCGGCCATCGATGGGTTCAGTCGGATCCAGGAAAGCGATGTACTGGCCCGCCCCGACGCCGCCACGTTCGAACTGCTCCCGTGGGCCGACCCTGAGGAGCCCTCGGGAACCATCTTCTGCGACATCACGAACCTGGACGGCAGCCCGTTCGAGGGCGACCCCCGCCAGGTACTGCGCCGCAACGTGGAACGGGCCCGGGCCGTCGGGTTCGACATGTTCTGCGCCCCGGAGGTGGAGTTCTTCTACTTCGCCGACGCCGACACCTCCACAGCACCCGTGCCGCTAGACCGGGCGTCGTACTTCGACCTCACGACAACTGATGTGGCCTCCGACCTACGGAAGCAGACCCTCCACATGCTCGAGGCGCTTTCCATCCCCGTTGAGTACTCGTTCCACGAGGACAGCCCCAGCCAGCACGAGATCGACCTCCAGTACACCGACGCGCTGTCCATGGCCGACTCGGTCATGACCCTCCGCCTGGCCGTGAAGAAGATCGCAATGGACCGCGGTGTGTACGCCACCTTTATGCCCAAGCCATTGAACGGCGTCCAGGGGTCCGGGATGCACACCCACCTGTCGTTGTTCCGGAACGGACAGAACGCCTTTCATGACCCCGGGGACCCGGACGGCCTGTCCGAGGTAGCCCGGGCGTTCATCGCCGGCCTGTTGCACCACGCCCGTGAGATCACCGCCGTAACCAACCAGTTGGTCAACTCCTACAAGCGGATTAACGAGGGCTACGAGGCCCCCCGATACGTATCGTGGGCCCGGAATAACCGCTCGGCCCTGGTGCGGGTGCCTATCCCTAAGCCGGGCAAGGTGGAATCCACCAGGATCGAGTACCGGGCCCTGGACCCGTCGTGCAACCCGTACCTGGCCTTCTCGGTGATGCTGGCCGCCGGCCTGCGTGGCGTGGAGGAGGGCCTGGAGCTCCCGCCGGAGGCCGGAGTAAACCTCTACGACCTGAGTCGTAGAGAGCAGCGGGAGCTCGGCGTGGACGGCCTACCGGCCAACCTCAGCGAAGCTCTCGACGAGATGGAGGCCTCGACCCTGGTGCGCGACGCCCTCGGCGACCACATCTTCGAGTGGTTCCTGGTCAACAAGCGAACCGAGTGGAGCGAGTACCAGCGCCAGGTCACGCCGTTCGAGCTGGAGACCTACCTCCCCAACTGGTAGGGGCCTCCCAAGCCGGCCGGGGTCTACGACGCGGGCCGACCACGACGACTAGACGGACAAAATTCCGATTTCACCGGCAGAATGGGGCCCAGGAAGCCCCGCCCTCACCATGAACCCGCTGCTCGTCTTTCCCGACCCACCGCCCCCGGAACTGTCCCAGTGCCTGGACCTGGACGGCTGGGTGTGGAAGTCGGTATCGAGCGCCGAAGCTGCCATGGCCGAGGAACCCGACGGGGGGTGGGCCGGGGCCATCGTGGTCGCCGATGCCGATCCCGAGGGGGCCTTCGCCCTCTGCCGGCGCCTCCGCAAGGTGGAGATGCCGCTCTCCCCGCTGCTCCTGCTGGTCGGTGGTGGCCAGTTGATAGACCTGGAGCTGCGCGACGACCTGTTCGACGACTTCTGCTTGACACCGTTTCGGCCCGCCGAGCTGCAGGCTCGGCTCGAACACCTCTGCTTCCGGACGGGACGGGAGGTCCGACCCGAACTGGTCGAATACGGGCCCCTGGCCCTGAACCTGGAGACCTACCAGGCGGCCATCGACGGGACGCCCCTCGACCTCACCTACATGGAGTACGAGCTACTGAAGTTCCTGGCGTCGCACCCGGGCAAGGTTTTCACCCGGGAGACCCTGCTGAGCCGGGTGTGGGGCTACGACTACTACGGCGGTGCACGCACCGTCGACGTCCACATCCGACGGCTCCGGGCCAAGTTGGGCGAGGAGCACGCCAACCTGATCCACACCGTGCGGTCGGTGGGCTACCGGTTCGGCCAGTCCCGCTGGAACGCCTAAACCAGACGGCGCGACCGACCCGGGGCAGTCAGCCGGAGTAGGGGTTGGTCTCGCTGACCTCGAGGAGTTCGGACCCCTCGTGGGCGGCGTCCACGTCCCGCTTGAGGAGGCCGCCGAGCAGCGAGGCGGCTACCGCCCCGCTGACCAGAATGCCTACCGGTATCACCACGACAAGAAGGATGACCATGAGGACCGCGCCGAGCATGCGCGCAGTCTGCCATCTCGTGTCGGACCGGCGCACTCTCGTGCCGGCCACTGAGTCAGCCGACGTGAACGACGGCCTCCACCTCGAAGACGGCACCAAGGGGAAGCGCGGCCACGGCCACGCAGGACCGGGCCGGGCGGCTGTCACCGAAGGCCTCGCAATAGATCTCGTTCATCGCCGCAAAGTTGCCCATGTCGGTCAGGAACACCGTGGTCTTGACCACCTGGTCCAGAGTGGCTCCGTTGGCCTCCACCTGGGCCCTCAGGTTGGCCAACGCCTGGGTGGCCTGGGCTTGGAGACCGCCCTCAGCGAGGCTGCCGGCGACGGGACCGTCGACGGTGCTCCCATCGACGATGCCGATCTGACCGCTGACGAACAGCAGGTCGCCAGCGCGAACGACCGGGGTGTAGGGACCGACGGTCTTGCTCATTGATGGGCTCCGTTTCTGAGGAAGGGCGGCGAGCCTGCCACATCCCGGTTGAGCGGGCTATCCAGTGGGTAGTTCAGGGGGGCACCCGCGATGGCACCACGTGGCGGCAGCCACCGCGGCAAACACGGCGTCCGATCCGTTTACCGGTAAACCGTCGTCGGCCAACACCTCGACGGTGATCGTCGGAGTCTCGGTAGCCCGGACGATGCCGAAGGACCGCACAGTCAGGTCGTGAACGACGCCATCGTCGTCGACCGACAGGCCCTCCGAGGTGATCCAACTCCACGCCATGTGGGCCGCACCGATGCAGTACGACCGCAACACCACCTCGTCCAGCGGTTCGCCACAACGGACAGTCACCCGGATGGCGTCGTGGTCGATGACAGCCGTCGCCTCGGCACCCTCGGGGGACACCACGGGCTGGCCAGGCGTCATAGCCCCGGAACCGGTGAGCAACACAACGGCCTCGGCCCACCCGGCGGCCCGGAGATTGGCCGACGTGGACGGGCCGGGCACGTCAACCTCCTCGACCTTTAGGCCCGGGGCAACGGCGGCGACCGCCTCGACAATTCCGGGGGTGCGGACCACTCGGAGCCGACCCGTTCCGTCGGCCCGAGCGCCGCCGGCCACTGGTGGACGCTTGGCGCCAGTCAGCACGGAATCCTCCCGAGACACCAGGACCACCACCGGACACCCGTGCTCATTAGCCAGAGAGCGGGCTGCCGCGGGCGCCTCCGAACCGAGCTTGGCTCCGAAGGCGCCGCCGTTGGCCAACGGACTGACGGGTTCGCCTCCGGGTACGCACCACGAGGCGTCGGTCTCCAGGTAGGCCGGCTCGACCCAGGAGGTGCGGATCTCTGCGTCCCAGTCGCCGTCCGGGACGTCAAGTGGCGGGATCGCCGCGGCCGGGGTACGCCGGCCCGGAACCTTTCCAGCCACCTGCCGGGCCGCGGCCGGGGTGTCGCCCATCGCCCATCCACCACGACCGTCCGGCACCGCCACCAGCGATCCCTCGGGAACCGTGTCGGCAGCAAATCCGCCCCGACCTAGGACCACCTCGGGACCCACGGCCTGGGAGGTCCGACCCTCAAGGGTGGCTCGACGGGTGGCCGGACCGCGGTCGGAATCGACCGGAGGCGCCGAACCGTAGGCCTCCCACGCTTCGAGGACCGTCTGCCAGCCGGTGCACCGGCAGAGGTGGGCGTGCAGGGCCCGGGCCGCCCGGTCTCGGTCGGGGATCCCGGTGTGGTCCGCCCCGGCTCGCAACCCGGCGAAGCGGACCACGATGCCCGGGGTGCAGAACCCGCACTGGCTCCCTCCGGTGGCACAGAACGCCTCGGCCCACGCCGTGCGGACCTCAGGGTCCAGACCGTCGAGGGTGGTGACCGTCCGTCCACTGACTCGGCGGGCCGGGGTTACGCACGAGACTCGGGCCTGGCCGTCGACCAGCACCGTGCAGCAACCGCACTGGCCCTGAGGGCTGCACCCGTCCTTGACCGACCGGATGCCGATCCGGTCCCGTAGAACGTCGAGCAGCGTTCCACCGTCGTCGGGGACCTCGACGCCGACACCGTCGACGGTGAGGTGCAGCACGTCGGTCGGCCCGGGAGTCTCCATACCCGCAGTGTGCCCCGTGGGCCGTCACTGGACTGACCTCCGTGCACCTTCCGACCGAGTCGGGCCGGTCGCTAGCCTCCGCTACCGTGCCTCCCGTCCTTCACCCCGGTTCACTGGTCAGCCGACGGCGGGTCCTAGCCGGGATCGGTGCTGGCCTCGCCCTGGCGGCGTGTGGTGGATCGGGTGGTACGTCGGCTCCTGCCCCTACGACCAGCGTTGGGGGCTTCTCGCTGGGAGCCCGATTCGCCGACGGCTACGCGGCCCCCAGCGTGCTGGCCGCCGGCTTACCGCAGCGGGCGCCCTACGTGCTCCTGGACGCCGATGGCTGGCCCGTGCCCGCCGACGGGCCGGACACCTTGGAGTTGGTTGTCCGGCGCGCCGGGTCGGACGGCGCCGTAGTTGCTACCGCTCGCGTAGCCAAGCACGGGTACGTGGACGACCACGGACACCACCACGCCACCGCCTACTACCCCCTGGTCTTCACCCCACCGGAGCCCGGCGACTACCGCGTCGACGGCGTCGGCCTGAAGGCCGGACACGACCTCCGGGTGGTCGACCCGGACACTCTGGACCTCGTCCAGGTCGGCGACCCTCTACCGGCGGTCGAAACCCCGACCGGGGCCGACCACCGGGGTGTGGAACCAATCTGCACCCAGCCCGCAGGTACGTGTCCCTTCCACCAGGTGACCGTCACCGAGGCGCTCGGACGGCCCGGCCCAACGGCGCTTCTCGTCTCGACGCCCCGCTTCTGCCAGCAGGACGTCTGCGGTCCCACCATCGACCTGCTAGCCGCTGCACTGGAGGGGCGTCCCGGGAACTGGGACGCCATCCACGCCGAGGTCTACGTGGCGCCCGACGACGCCGACTTCTCAACCACCCCGGTGGTGGCGGCCCTCGGGTTGACCTTCGAGCCGACCCTCGTGGTGGCCGACGCCGACGGCACCATCACCGCAGCGGTCCACTTCACCATGGACGCCACCGAGGTGGCCGCCGCCCTGGACACCGCCGGCTGATCACACCTAGCGGTCCAAAACGACGAAGGCCGGCGCCTCAGCGCCGGCTCCCGCGTCCGCCCCTTGGGGCGACGGTCAGGTCAGCTGAACGACTGGCCGCAGCCGCAGGTCCGCTGGGCGTTCGGGTTATTGATCGAGAACCCGGCCTCGTTCAACCCGTCCTTGTAGTCCAGGGTGGCGCCCTCCAGCAGTTGAGCACTGGACGGGTCGACTACGACCCGGATGTCGCCGAACGCCTGTTCAAGGTCGTCGTCGGCCCGGTCGGTGTCGAAGTACATCTCGTAGCTAAACCCGGAGCAGCCGCCGGGGCGAACAGCGACCCGCAGGGCCAGGCCCTCTTCGGATTCGCTAGAGATCAACTCGCCAACCTTGGTGGTCGCGTCGTCGGTCAACGTGAGCATCGGGTCCTCCAGGCGAAGCCGGTGGTCGTTGGTCTTAGCAGTGTACTGGCCGTCGCCCCACGGTCCCAGCCCTGGACGCCGTACGATGGGGGAATGGTTGAACCGGCGCCACCGGTTGAGGAGGACGTATTCGGCGTGCTCCGCGGGGTGATCGACCCCGAGTTGGGGAGCAACATCGTCGAGTTGGGCATGGCCCGCGCTGTGCGTGTCGACCCCGATGGCCTGGTGGACGTGACCATCGCCCTCACCACCTCGGGATGCCCCCTCCGGGCCCAGATCCAACGCGACGTCCGGGAACGGGTCGGCGGATTGCCCGGGGTGACCAAGGTCCACCTCACGTGGGACGAGCTCACCCCGGAGGAGAAGGCCACGGCCATGTCCCGGGCCCGATTCAACGTCAGCCAGAACGCCCCGGAGACCGAAATCCCCGCCTCCACCAGGGTGGTCATGGTGGCCTCCGGGAAGGGCGGCGTTGGGAAGTCGTCGGTGACTGTGAACCTGGCCGCCGGGCTGGCCACCCGCGGTTTCACCGTGGGGGTGATGGACGCCGACATCTGGGGCTTCTCAGTCCCGCGGATGCTGGGCATCGAGGGACGCCTCGGGGGATCTCCCGAGGTGGGCAAGATCGACCCCATCCAGGTCCCGATGGGTGACGGGCTGCTCAAGGTGGTTTCCATGGGCTTCCTAGTCGAGAACGAAGAGTCGGCTCTCATGTGGCGGGGCCTGATCCTGAACCGGGCCGTCCAGCACTTCTGCGAGGACGTGGCCTGGGGGCCCATGGACTATTTGCTTATCGACATGCCGCCCGGTACCGGCGACGTTCAGATGGGGTTGGCCAAGATGCTGCCCCAGGCCGAGATGCTGGTCGTTACCACGCCGGCGCTAGCCGCCCAGAAGGTGGCCGTCAGGGTGGCCAACATGGGCCGGGCCAACTACCTGCGGATCGTCGGCGTGGTCGAGAACATGAGCGCCTACGTGTCCGACGACGGCCGGCACCACGAGCTGTTCGGCGCCGGTGGCGGCGACGCCCTGGCCGCTGACATCGGGGCGCCCCTGCTGGGCAGTATTCCGCTGGACGGAGCGGTGACCGACGGGGGCGACACCGGTCGACCGGTCGCCTTGGGCGACGGCCCAGCGGCCGAGGCCTACCAGGCGATGGTCGAGGTGCTGGTCACCGAGGCAGTACCGCCGATTGACATGGCGGGTTGCACGGCTCGCCTGCTGGCCGCTGCCGAAGACGCTCTCGACGCGGCCGACGCCCTCTAGTCGCCGTTCGGCGGGAGGCGCCGGTGGCCGTCGGCCCCGTCCTCCCACGAGTCGGCATCCAGGATCGGTCCGCCCGACGGGCCCGTGGTGAACCCCCCTCTCTCGGAGCGCATACCGAACGTCCACCGTGTGCGTCCGGCATCCACCGAGCGGGACAGGCGACGGGTGGCGACCAAGCGGAGGACGGCCCGGACCGGTGGAAGGAGGAGGGCCAGTCCCACGGCGTCGGTCACGAAGCCGGGTGTGAGCATCAGGGCTCCGGCCAGCAGCACCAGCAGGCCGTCGACTAGTTCCCGGCCCGGCATCCGGCCTTTGGCAAGCTCCGCCTGGGCCCGGCGTAGGATCCCGAGACCCTCGCGGCGGACCAGCCACGCTCCAACCAGGCTGACCAGTACGAGCAGGCCGATGGTGTTCATGACCCCGGTGGAGCCGGCGACCTGAACAATGACCGCCAGCTCGACGATCGGGGTGACCACGAAGATCAGGAAAAGGACGAGGAGCACGGTCGCATGCTAAGGCCGTTCACGGTTCGGTCGTCCCCGGCCCGTCGACGGCGTCGGCCTCGGGGCACGCCGATTCCTCCGCCTATCCTCGCGACCGCATGACCACTCCCGACGACCCCGTACCGGGTTCTCCGTCTGACCGACCTCCTAGCGTCGACCGCCTGGCCCGCTCGCTGGCCGACAGCGGCCTTCCCCACCCCCTGCTGGTCGATGCGGCACGGGCCGCGGTGGCCGAAGGCGACCCGGCCGGGGCCGCCGACCGGGCCCGGGACCTGGTGGAGGAGACCCGCCGGGCCCTTTTAACCGAGGTGGTCAACGCCACCGGGGTGCTGCTTCACACCAACCTTGGTCGGGCACCGTGGGCGACCACGGTGGGTGATGGCCGGTACGCCACCCTGGAGTTCGATCTGGAAACCGGTACCCGGGGTTCCCGGCAGGAACGGGCCCCGGCCCTGCTGGCTCGGGCCTGTGGCGCCGAGGCAGCCATGGTGGTCAACAACTGCGCCTCAGCCGTCCTACTGGTCCTGGCTGCCCTGGCTGACGGGCGAGAGGTTGCTGTGTCACGCGGCGAGTTGGTGGAGATCGGGGGCGGATTCCGGATCCCGGAGGTCCTAAGCCAGTCCGGTGCCCGCCTGGTCGAGGTGGGGACCACCAACCGGACCCGGATCGAGGACTTCGCCGACGCCGTGGCGACACCTGGGTCCGACATCGCCGTGGTCCTATCGGTCCACCGATCCAACTACCGCATTGAGGGCTTCACCGAGTCGACCCCGGTAGCCGACCTGGCCGAACTCGGCGTACCGGTGGTGGCCGACATCGGGTCGGGTCTCCTAGATGCCGCCTGCCCGTGGCTGGCCGACGGGCCCCCGGCCTGGCTCCAGGACGAGCCGGCGGCCCGCCAGACTCTGGCCTCCGGCGCAGCGCTGGTTACCTTCTCGGGCGACAAGCTGCTGGGTGGACCCCAGGCCGGAGTCATAGCCGGTCAGGCCAACCTGGTGGCGGCGTGCGCCGCCCATCCACTGGCCCGGGCGCTACGCCCGGGCAGCCTCGTGCTGCGATCCCTCCAGGACCTGGCCCTGGCCTACCTGGCGCGGGACGGACAGGCCATCCCGTTCTGGCGCATGGCCACCGTTCCGGTCGCCGCCCTGCGTACCCGGGCCGAGAGGATCTCGCCCGACTTGGCCACCGACACAGTGGCCGTGCCCGGTGGCGGGACCCTGCCCGGCGTCGAAATCCCGTCGGCCGGGCTGGCCCTGGCCGGAGACCGGGTGGCAGAGCTACGGGATCGACCACTGCCGGTGATCGCCCGGGTGGTCGACAACGCCACCGTGCTGGACCTGCGGACCGTCCACCCCGACGACGACGGGCTGGTCGCCGCGGCGATCGCCGACCTGGATCCCCCTCCCGAACCGGCTGCCCCGCCGGGCCCCTGATCCGGTGCACGTCGTCGCCACGGCCGGCCACGTCGACCACGGCAAGTCGACCCTGGTCAAGGCACTGACCGGTACCGATCCCGATCGGTTCGCCGAGGAGAAAGCGCGGGGCCTGACCATCGACCTGGGCTTCGCCACCACGACGCTGCCGTCGGGTGCCGCCCTCTCACTGGTCGATGTGCCGGGCCACGTCCGATTCATCAAAAACATGCTGGCCGGGGTGGGGGCAGTCGACGCCTGCCTGTTCGTGGTGGCAGCCACCGAGGGTTGGAAGCCCCAGTCCGAAGAGCACCTCCGTATCCTGGAACTGCTCGGCGTGAGACACGGCGTGGTGGCCCTGACCAAAGTCGGTCCGGCTGACGATGACCTGGTCGATCTGGCCCATCTAGAGGTCGAGGAACGGGTAGCGGGCACGTTCCTGGAAGGCGCGCCGGTGGTCGACACCGACGCCCCGACCGGGGTGGGGTTGGACAACCTACGGGCCGCCCTGGACGACCTGCTGGCCGCCACTCCGACGGCCGTCGACCACGGCCGTCCCCGCCTGTGGATCGACCGGGCGTTCTCGGCCCGGGGAGCCGGGACGGTGGTAACCGGCACCCTCACCGGGGGTCGGTTACACACCGACGACGAGCTGGCTGTTCACCCGGCCGGGAGCCCAGTGCGGGTCCGCTCCCTGCAGAACCACCACGCCGAACGCGACGAGCTACCCCCGGGCAGCCGGTGCGCGGTCAACCTGGTTGGGGTAGCCCACGACGAGGTGGTCCGGGGCCACGTTCTCGTCCGGTCCGACCAGTGGCACCACACCACGGTGGTTGATGCCTCCCTCCGAGTCTTGGACCGGCTGGACCACCCGGTGTCCCGTCGGGGAGCCCACGTGGTCTACCTGGGTTCCGGGGAGCATCCGGTTCGGATGCGGATCTTGGGCCCCGATGCCCTGGACCCGGGGACCGAGGGGGCGGTCCGTATACACCTGCCCGAGCCGCTTCCCCTGCTACCCGGCGACCGTTTCGTGCTCCGGGAGTCCGGACGAGCCGAGACGGTGGGCGGAGGCGAGGTGCTGGACGTGGATCCCACGGAGCGGGCGTCGCGGGCCCGCCCCGACCGGAGCGTGGACCGCGTCGTTCGGGAGCGAGGCTGGGTTCCTGTCGACGAGTTGGAGCGCCTGACCGGGGAACGTCGCGAACCAGACCTGGACCGGTGGGTCGTCGACCCGGTGGTTCTTCACCGGACCCTGGAGGACCTTCGGAACGCGCTCGCCGACGCGGGACCGCGCGGCCTGGACCTGGTCGGCCTCGGGGAGTTGGCCCGGGCCGCGGTCGTGCTGCTGGATGACGCCGAGGTGGAGGCCGGTCGCCTAGTCCCCGCCGGGGTGGCCGACCCGCTGGCCGACCACCCGTTCGTGGCCGCTCTGACCGCCTCCCCCTTCGTCCCCCCTTCGCCGGACGGCGTGGACCGGGGCGAGTTGCGGGAACTGGTCCGCCGAGGCGACGTGGTGGAGGTGGAGGGCATCTTCTTCGCATCCAGCGCCGTGGATGCTGCGGCCCGCCTGGCTGCCCGCCTACTGGTCGACCACCCCGAGGGGTTCACCGTGTCGACCTTCCGGGAAGAGGCTGGCAACACCCGGAAGCACGCCATGCCGCTGCTGGCCCGCTTGGACGCAACGGGGATGACCCGACGCCGTGGCGACCTGCGAATCGCCGGCCCCCGCCTCCCTGAGGCCTAACCCGGTTTGCCGGTTTCCCGGTCGGGGTCAGCGGTCGATCAGGACCCTGCGCTCTGTCTCACTGGTGCCGCCCCAGATCCCGTGGGTCTCGCGACGGGCCACGGCGAACTCCAGGCACCGGCCGCACACGGCGCACTGCTCGCAGATGGCCTTGGCCTGAGTCTCCCGCCATCGCCGCTCGTCTCGCTGTTCGCCCGTGTCGGGCGGATAGAACACCGCCGCCTGTGGGCCGCGACAGGCCGCCCTGCCGTGCCAGTCTCGGGATGCGTCACCGTCGGACATCCGCATACCCCCTGGTTCGCCACCGTCGGCCCGTCCCCCGGGGCCTGTGGCGAACCTAGGACGTGAGTCGATGGACGGGCAAGGGGGTTCGGGTGGCTCGTTGCCAACCCTCCGGGCGGGGTTAGGTGTCCTGCGAGGCGTCGCCGCCCCGTCGCCGGTAGTCCCGGGCCGCACCCTCCAGGGGCTCGACCTCCAACCACAGGCCGTCGATGGCTACCACCCGGAGCTCGTCGCCCGGCTCCAGTGGGGTGGCCCGGTTGGTGGTGGCCCGCCAGACGGCGTCTCGTACCGACACCGTTCCGTTGGGTGAAAGGCGCTCCACGGCGTGTCCCGTCTCGCCGACCATCCACTCCCGGCCGATGGTCGGCGTAGAAAACCGGGTCCGGACCATGGCCGGCATGCCGCCCACCATTCCCATCCCGGTGCCGACCACTCCGACGCCGAAGGTGATCCACGAAAGTGACACCCCGTCAAAGAGGAACACCGAGCCGACGACGAGTGACACCGTCCCGATTACCGACCAGGTTCGGGGGACCCCGGCTTGAACATCGATGGCGTAGCCCAGGAAGGCCAGGACCACGAGGCCGACCGCCCACCCGCGGGCCGGTAAGACACCGAGGCCGTAGGTGGCCAGGAGGAATGACACGGCGCCGATCACCCCGGCGATCCCCACGCCAGCCGTGTACAGCTCGAAGACCAGCAGGCCCAGGCCGACCAGGAGCAGCAGGTAGGCGACAGCCGGGCTAGCCACCGTATGGAAGAACTGGTCGACCACGTTCAGTTGGTGGAACCGGGTCGGGGTGACGGGCTGGACTGAGGGGCCGTCCTTCTCGGCCACCGTGTGGACCTCGAAGCCGGGGACGCCGACCAGGTGCTCGAGGAGCACCGGGGCGGGGCGAGCCAGGCCGAGGTCGATTGCCTCCTGGTAGCCCACGGTCCGGTCCCGGAGGTCACCAGTGGTGGGACCGAACGCCGGATCGTAGGAGCCTGCGGGAAGGAAGGACTCGCCGGTAGCGCCCAAGCGTGCTCCCGGAGCGATGCCCACGTCGTCGCCTAGAGCCACTAGTTGGGCTATGGGGCCGGTGGCTCGGGCCTTCGATGGACCGACCCAGAAGGAGACTGGAACCGGAGCCCCGACGATCAGGTCGGCAAGGACGAGCAGTTCGTCGACAGGGACCACGGACGCCGTGCTGTTGACCTGGAAGACAATGGCCACCGTCCGGTCCGGGTCCACGGACCGCAGCGTGTCGGCCATCATCCCGACCAGGACGGGGTCGAGGAAGCCACTGGCCTCCACCACATCGACTGCCGCCGGATAGACCTCGTGCTGTTCGTCTCCATGAGCCGACACTGCGGTGGCACCCAGCCCGCACAGCAGGGCAGCCAGTAGAGCGGCAGCCGTCAGTCGGCGAAGGGGGAACGGAAGGGCCATGGTTCAGGGGCCACCCCGCTGGCGGGGCAACCGGCGGGCCAGCCTACGGCGGCCGACCGGTGACTCCGGTCGGTCAGCCGGCGTCCTCGCCGAGAGCCAAGACCGCCTCCTCGACCGTTTCGCGGACGGGAACGATGCGGTCAAAACCGGTGGTGTGGAGCAGTCGAGTCAGGGCAGGACGGTTACAGGCCACGGCCACGTCACCGTCGTTCTCCCGAGCCCGGCGAATCCCGCCGATCAAGGCGCCTAAGCCGGCCGAATCCATGAACGGCACGTCGGACAGGTCGACCAGCACGTAGGACTCTTCGGCCAGTTCAGTCAAGGCCTCACGGAACTGGGCCACCGTGTAGGCGTCGAGCTCTCCAGCCGGACGGCACAGCACGTAGTCGTCATGGCGTTCGACCGAGATCTCCAGCACGGGAACCTCCTCCGCTCGTCCGACGGTGGCCGCCGGATCCTTCTTGTCTGTCGTGCAATGTAGACGCGCTCGACGACCGCCGGTCGACGCCCTGTGCTGTAGCCGCCTTCCGGACGGCTACCGACCTGGGGCCCGACAGTACGCTCCACAGGGTGAATGACTCCACCGTGCTGCTGGCCACCGACGCCGACCGCATCCACGACGAGGTGGATGCGGCGCTGGGCGGCGACCATACGGTGGTCCGGGTACATGCCGGGGCCGAGGTCCTGGCCGCCGTCGACGAACACGGGCCGGATCTGGTGGTCTTGGACCTCCAGATCGGGAACATGGGAGGAATGGCCACCTGCTTGGATCTCCGCCTCGAGGAACGGGCCGAGCGGATCCCGCCGCAACGGGTGGTCATGCTGCTGGACCGGGAGGCCGACGTCTTCCTGGCCCGTCAGGCCGAGGCCGATGCCTGGGTGGTCAAGCCGTTGGACCCGCTGGCCCTCCGCCGGACAGCACAAGACGCCCTGGCTGGCTGACCGGACGCCGTCCGGGCCGAACGGATGGAACAGGCCGCCGGTACCCTTCTGGCCTCATACGGGTAGTGGCGCAGCTTGGTAGCGCGCCTCGTTCGGGACGAGGAGGTCGTGGGTTCAAATCCCGCCTACCCGACCAAGGGGTCGCTGCAGGTTTCAACCACCCCTGACGGTCGTCTCCCAGTTACGACGACTCAAGTGGAGAGTGACCCAGCGAAGAGTTTCCACGAGGTTCCGGGCGTGTCCTGACGCCGTTTAAAAGGGTGCCGACCGGGGTGTAGCGCACGAGGTAGCGGTAGGTCACCAAGAGCAGGCCGCTCACCGTCCAGCAGATCACCAGGAACTTCAGAATCCGGGGGATGTCCCAGCCGCGCATCCAGTCCTGGGCGAGGATCACAAGTGGCAGGTGGACGAGATACATCCAGTAGGAGGCGTCGGACAGGTAGCGCACCCAGTAGCGCTCTCCGGAGAGAAGCCGGCGGAACAGCCCCATCAGGCCGAATGTCATGCCCCACGTGTAGAGCACCTGCAGGGACGCCGCCGCCGCCCAGTCGCCGCCCTCGAAGGTCGCTCCTGCAGCGAGCGGGAAGACCAGCACCACCGAAACGGGGAGGACGACCTTCCAGTGGCGTCCGAGCCGGTCGATGAGCGGTTCGCCGTCGTCGGTCCGGGCGTCGAAAGCCGCGGCGCCGTATCCGAAAAACACGGCGTAGTAGAGGAGAACGTGTGCGGCGGGGAGCAGGCCGGTTGAGGTGTCGGGCCCGAAGGCTCGGAAGTCGCCGCCGTCGCCCATCTGGAACTGGAAGAAGAGCGTCAACGGGAAGGCGGCCCAGAGCAGGCGTCGACGTAGGGCAACCGAGGTGATCCCGTGTCCCAGGCGGACGACGAGGGGTGCCGCCAGGGCGAACCCTGCGACCAGCCAGCACAGGAACCACAGGAACCACAGGTGGTGGAACTGGTCGACCCACGAGTCGAGGCCGATCTCGTCGTCGGCTGCCGGTGGGTCAAGCACAGCCTGGGCGAACTCGGCGCCGTCGCCGAACCAGTCGATGTCCTGCCACTGTTGGCTGCCGACCCGGATATCGGGAGCACCGCCCGCCACGAGCACGTCGGCGACGGCCGGGCTGCCCACCCAGACGGCGACTTCAAGAGGCGTTGACCCGGAGATGTTTGTCAGGCGGTAATCGGCTCCGGCGTCCAGCAGGGCTTGTGTCACGTCGGGCAGGTCCATGAAGGCTGCTAGGTGCAGCGGCGTGGCCTTGTCGTCGCCGCGAACGTCCACGTCGGCGCCGTTGGCGACCGCCACCGGAACTGCGTCAGCGTGGCCCAACAGGATCGGGAACCAGATGTCACCCTTCTCGGCTGCGCCTATCGCCCAGTTTTCGCTGCCCGACTCAATACCGCGTTCAGATACCCAATCGACGGCCGGCACGATCGTGACCAGGCCGAGGGCAAGCGGTAGGACGATCCTGCGCGCCCGGTGGGAAACGAGCGCCGCTATCCCGCGGCGCCGCCAGAGCATCGCTGTGAAGAATCCGCTGAGCAGGAAGAACAGCGGCATCCGGAAGCCGTGGACGGCGATCAGGAACTCGTCGAACGGGCCGCCGATACTGGCGTTCTTGTCCTGTACGGGCCAGAACGAAGGAAAAAAGGCCAGTGAAGCGTGCAGGCCGATGCCGAGCAGCATGGCGAAGCCTCGGAGGGCGTCGAGGTCGTGCCACCGGCGCGTCGGTGAGACGTCCGACGGGGTCACTGCTTGATCAGACATCAGGGGTCGTTTACGACGCCTGCCGGGCGGCTTCCACGAAGTTGTCGTAGAGGCATTCGGCGTTGG
>Ga0207965_1000223_pt1 | contig 16187 bp, 17 predicted proteins | sample Knorr_S23_td_O2m_FD_185609 | JGI IMG/M metagenome (GOLD analysis project Ga0207965, IMG submission 185609) | Marine microbial communities from Southern Atlantic Ocean transect - Knorr_S23_td_O2min_ad_571m_LV (SPAdes) (version 2) | ecosystem: Environmental > Aquatic > Marine > Oceanic | place...
AATCTTTGGAAGTATGAGGTACCCATTTACCTTAAAAAAAGAGAGTTGTTCTTGGTTGAGGATCACTTTGCTTGTCTGACAGATAACAGAAAGGCAACCAAAGTAATAGGAAATAACAGATAAGCTCCTATTTCCCCAGGTGGTGTAACGGGTAAGGGCTTCCAAGTTATTAAAATAATTCCCATAATCTCAGTTATTCCAAGATATAGAAAAAAAATTGGGATCAAAGCCCTCCATCTAAAAATAATCAGCCAAGCCAATACTGCTTCCATCAAATGGTACTTTCCAGAAACACCAGCGAACGTATTAAGAGTTTGGACAGCTCCTTCAGGGTAAGTTTCTAAAGGTATGCCTGCAATAATTCCATTACCTCCGTCCGGAGCAAAATAATGAACACAACCTCGAAAAGTAAACATACAAGCTAATAACACCAGATAATAAAGAGAAATCTTAGAGCCTGAATAGTTATTATTAGGCTGAGGAAGAATTGTTGACCAATTAAACATGATCTTCTAATGTAACTTAAACTTATGGGCCTGGGAAGACTTGAACCCCTTTAACTAGAGCAAAAATTGAGCACATCTGAAAATAATCCAGAAGTAAACCCTAAAAAATCTAATAGGATCGGAAAGATCTTGTTATTTGGAATAGCTATAGCGTGTTTTTATTATATTTACTACCGCTTAAATGGAGCTGCCTTGAGAGAAGGCCTGTCTTTGGTTGAATATATGCTAGTAGTTTTTGCTGCTGTTAACTGGATTCCATGGCTTCTGATGATGACAGGCTATTGCCTCTTCTACTTTTCCATAGACACCTTAATAATAACTAGGGCTTTGGGCTGGTTTATCAAAGACACTAAATACACTGACATTTTGCCTATTCGTGCAAGCGCTTACATCATCTCAATGTTCAATGAACAAATTGGAAAAGGCGCTATGGCTTACTACTTAAATAGACGTGATCAAGTTTCTGGATGGGAAGTGTCTTCATTAATGCTGTTCATAATGTTTTGCGAAATATTCTACTTATTAGTTTGGGCAACTATTGGTTTTTCTGTTGGTGGGCAAGATTTACCAGAAGTATTTGGATTAATTCAATACATTGCTATAGGTGGCGCCATCTTTTTTATTCTCTGGGTATTTTTCTTTCGTGGACCTTTATTTCAAAACAACAGAATTAGAAATTTAGAAATTTTTCATGCTTTTAGATTGGCTAAGCTCAAGCACTACGGAGCTTTCTTCTTATTGAGATCACCCTTATTAATTGCAGCTGTATTTGTCTATTCAACAGCCCTTGGTTTCTTTGGGGTGGAGGTTTCATCATTGTCCCTTCTTCCTCTTCTTCCAGTCATATTTTTTGCCGCTACAATTCCTACCCCTATGCGAGCCGCAGCGATTACCTCGTGGATAATTCTTTTTCCTGAAAATGAAGGCCAAATGGCAGCTTTTGGTTTTTTACAGCATAACTTCTTCATTTTATTTAATGCCGTTATAGGTCTAATGTTTCTACCTAGAGCAAATAAAGAATTATTTGGTGATAAATCAAATTAAGTGAAGATCTCTTTTACCTTAGCTAATTCTTTAAGCCTATCTAGATTAATCATTGCGCCAGTAATCGCGTGGATTATTCTTTCTGACTGGTGGCTTACTGCTAGTTTTTTTCTATTACTGGCTATTCTTAGTGATCTGTTGGATGGACCCATTGCAAGAAAGAAGGGTCAAGAAACCGCAACCGGAGGACTCTTAGATCATTCTTGTGATGCTCTTTTGGTAGCTGTTTTGTTATTTGTGCTAAACAAAACTCACGGAATACCATTGCTTCTTCCCATATTAGTATTAGGTTCTTTTCTTCAATATGTCTTGGATTCCAAAGCATTATCTGGACACAAGTTAAGGACCAGCTTTTTAGGTCGCTCAAACGGAATTGCTTACTATATTTTGGCGAGCATCTGTATTTTTTCTCAAGCTCTAGGGATTAATCAGCTTGATAAATTTTTTATTATTTGTGCTTGGATTCTGATAGCTTCAACTTTAGTGTCCATGTCCGAAAGATTATGGACTTTACTAACTAGATAAAAATATGAAAGACAAAATCTTAGTAACAGGTGCCAATGGAAATTTAGGTAAGAAGTTCATACTCTCCAAAGGGGAAGTGGATGTTTGTGCTTTAGTAAGATCAGAGAAAGCTAAAGATGATTTGATGAGCTTCGTACAGGCTCATGATATTCAAGATGTTCAAATAGTTAAATGTGATTACCTTGATGAGCAAGTCATTAAGGAGTTAGCTAGATCATGCAGGTATATGTTGCATCTAGTGGGCATAATTAAAGAAAATAAAGACAATAGATTTGATGTAGTACACAAACAAACTACAAAGGCACTTGTGGAAGCTATCAAAGGCAGTGGTATCAAAAAATGTTGTTATATAAGTATTTTGGGTGCTAAAGAAGGCTCTGAAAATACCTGTTTTTCTTCAAGAGGATTTGCTGAAAAGCTTTTCTTAGATTCCGATATGCCTTCCCTAGTTCTCCAAGTCCCAATGGTACTTGGAGAAGGTGATTATGCTTGTGAAGCTTTAAAAAAAAATGCTCTTTCCAGAATTAATTTCACCTTTCGGAAACTTAGTTTAGAACAACCCATTTATGCCAAAGATATCATTGATGTTATAAACGTAGATATAAATAGAACTCTCAAAGAGAACCATTCCTCGATTGGGATTAAGGCTCTTGCAGGTCCAACTTCACTTACTCGAGAAAAACTAATTATGAAGGCAGCTAAACAGTTAGGAGTAAAAGTAAAAGTCTTTTCTCTCCCTCTTTTTCTTGGTCACACATTAGCCAGAATATGTGAAATGCTATTTTCCCACCCTCCCATAACCAGGGCCATGTTGGGAGTGTTAGATCATGATGATGATATTGACCCTTTGCCTTCTAGCAAAGAGTTGGGTATTAATCTAACTGTTCTGGATGAAATGCTAGAGGCGACCATCAGTGCTTAGAAAAATTTAAAGATAAAATTTAATTCTTTCTTGGTTCCAACTCAAAAATCCACAAATCTCCAGAATCTATATTTTCTTGAGAAACGGGGAACCCTCCAGCATATTTTCTGCTTAGTTCTCCTAAAACGCCATTTAGGATCTCACCTTCCTCTATCCTGACCATCTTTCTTTCATAAAGTTTTCCATCTACTCTTAAAAGAGCCCTGCCATCTTTTTCAGCTTCCATTGGCCAATGCTTCCAAATCTTACCCATTGTGCTGTTCATATAGCCTGAGGGAATAAAGATCCTCCCTTCAGTTTCCATAATAAATGTAGTTCGAGAGCGAGGAGGGTCCAATAGCTGAAATTGCACGATAGGATAGTCTTTCAGAAAACTCCAATCAGGTTCATCCCCACCAACCTGTAACTCGCCTGTTTTAAAGGGTCCAGCAGTAACCATCTCTATAGGCCAAGGGCCTATAGGACCATCGCTGAACCTAGCTACAACAAAAACTAAAAAAACTACTAAAACGATTAGGCCTACAAGTCCGCCTGCTGTTTTTGCTAAAAATACAAAAAATTTCTTCATATATCCAATACTGGCATAAAAGACAAACTAATAAAAGTTTGATTAAGGTTAACTTAGTCCTTTAAGTCTAAACGAATAAAATACCTAGGAGGAAAGCCCGTTAATATCCTGAAAGTTAACGGATGAGCATGTTCTTTCATAAGCCTATCATGTTCCTCGTCCTCAACAGAAACCGCTAAATAAGATTTTTTTTCCCCTTTATACAATACTTCCACATTGGGATTAGATAGGGCTTGCCTATACCAAGATCGGGGCCAATGGTTCGCTGAAACATAAAGTTTACCGTCATTATTTACTGCGGAGAGTACCCTGTCCTTCGTTACCTGATCATCGAAAGTAGTGATTACTAAAGAGTTTTGATTTGAAGGTTGTGAATAGCCTAACCAAGATTCGAACAAAACCACTAAACCTATGTAAACAACTACTAGGCCAATCGAAATTATTTTTAAGATCTTCATGTTAATTATCCTTACCAACTTTATCTTGGTTTTGTTTCATTTCAAAATAATTTTAACTTCAAGTTTTTTCTGGAACTTCTTTCGTCTGACTAAAAAGATAACCTGGTCTCAATTTAAGATTATCTGGAAAAGTTGGAGAGTCGAGTGTTTTTTCTCCTTCCCAAGCAACTTTTTGAAAGGGCATTTTAGGAAACCCTTCTGCTCCGTGATCAGCTGATTCAATGCCTTGTGGTTTTTTTAAGACACAAGCTTCTTTTATCTTATTATCCGAGGGCATTTCTATAACATCATCTCCATGCCCCTTACCTAACCTGACAGCTTCTGGTAAACCTAAACGTACATATTGTTCAGAAGGACATTCGTTTCTAGCCATCTCTCTTATCATCAATTTAATCATATGGATTTCAATCTCTTGATCGTCCAAAGGCTTTGTTTGACCAGGATCTGCTTGTATATCGAATAATAAGGTTGCGGTTCTTCCTTTTCCCATGGGGTTATCTTTAGAATAGAAAACAGGAGGAGTTCTAGTAGGTATCTGCATGACTTTACAGCCTTTCATAAATCCAAAACCTTCTACCCTCTCCCATTCTTGTAATTCACGAGGAGAAAATCTTTTTTTCATATGTGTGGGCATTAAGGTGTAGTCAAAAAGAGGGGTGTTATCTTCTGTGGTATTAGCTCTCATGTATACGTATTGGCCATCGGTAACATTCACCTGACCTCCCATAACACCGTAAAGAGAAGCTTTACGTATTTCTTTATCTTCAGTCATGGAATCAAATATTGGTTTTCCTTGCATGTCTTCGGTTAAAGATATATCAAAAAAATCTAAGATGGTGGGTGCCAAATCTATGGTCTGAACCAAAGCATTCCTTTCTTGATTAATGTTTTCAGGATTACGAGGGTCGTAAGCCCAAAAAGGTATGTGAGCTATTTCTTGAAAAAAAGGAGTTACTACTTTTGCCCACCAATCATGTTCACCCATTAAAAATCCATGATCGGTATTAACTATCAGCATGGTATCTTCCCATAAGTTATGCTCGTCGAAAGCATCTAAGACCCTTCCAAGTTGTTGGTCACAAAAGGTTATAAGGGAAGCATACATATACCTTATATGACCTACCGTTTGCTCGTCTTCCCTTACTTCCCTGTAAGGAGGCCAATCAAAAGGTGGGCCATCGTATTCGTGAGGATATAATTTTTGAAATTCTTCTTGAGTAAAAAATGGTTCATGAGGATCAAATGTTTCTATCTGAAGATACCAATTATCTGCGTCCTTATTTCTATTAATGAATTCAAGACCAAGATCAAAAGTCTTGTATTGAGGTTGAAGTTCCACTCTGTCCATATGCTCACGATTTATGTTGTCTTGTTTCTGATATCTCAATCTTTGCTGTTCAGGCCATCTATCTGACCCAAAATTTGGGTCCCTAAATTTTTCAACGTCGCCTATCCATTTGTCCCCTTCTTGTCCTCTTACTAAATCAAAGGTTGTGTATCTTTGGTGATAAGTTGCTCCTCCATCTTCCCAGTAATGAAGGTGATCTGTGACCTTGTGAGAGTGGACTCCGTTCCTGTTAAGAATAGAAGGCATGGAATCATCAAATGGCTCTAAAGGCCCCCAAGATCTATGTAAAAAATTATATCTTCCAGTATGCATTTCTCTTCTGGCAGGCATACAAGGCATTGAACCAACATAAAAGTTTTGGAATTGCACTGATCTTTTAGCTAGTCTCTCAAAGTTGGGCGCCTTAACCCATTCATTGCCATAAGTAGGAATGAAATGACGACATAATGTGTCATACATAACAACCACGCATCTTTTTCTTGCTTCTTTACTCATTAGTTCTTTCTATAAAGAAATTTAATGGGTCAATTATGGGAACATATATCCCAATCAACAACCTTTTTCATGAATTTGATAATGGCATAATTTGCTAAAAGCTATTAGTATCTAGTTTCTTATTTTAGAGAGTAAATATTATGGATATCGAACTTAGTACTGAAGATTTGGCTTTTAAGACAGAAGTAAATGAATTTTTTCATGCCAATCAAATGGACAAGGGGGAGGATTATTTTTCGTGGCGTAGTAGGTGGTTTGAAAATGCCAAAACAAAGGGAGGCTGGGATGTGCCCAAGTGGCCCGTTGAATTTGGTGGTCCTGGCTGGACGCCAACTCAACATTACATATGGGAGCAAGAAACGGCCAGAGCTACCCTGCCCTTTGACCTTCCTTTTGGCACCAATATGCTTGCACCAATTTTGATGGGATACGGAAATAAAGAACAGCAAGATAGATTTCTTCCGGATATTAGAGCTAGAAAGGTTAATTGGTGTCAGGGCTACTCCGAAACCGGTGCCGGTTCCGATTTAGCAAACTTGAAAACAAAAGCAGAATTATCGGAGGATGGTACTTATTACACTGTTAATGGATCAAAAATATGGACCAGTGCAGCTCAAATAGCAGACTGGATTTTTTGTTTAACCCGAACTGACGATAGTGGAATCAAGCAAAAGGGTATTACCTTTCTACTTTTTCCTATGAAACAAGAAGGCATAGAGGTAAAACCAATTATTACTTTAGGCGGAGCCCATAGCGTAAACACTGTTCACTTTACGGATGTAAAAGTTCCCGTCGAAAACCGTATTGGAGAAGAGGGTAAAGGTTGGACCTACGCTAAAGGATTACTTCAACATGAGAGGACAGGGCTAGCTGGCTTATCTAGATCTTTGGTTGCCCTTGAAAGCCTTAAGGAAGATGCTCAGTCAGTAATAAAGGGCAATGGTAATCTCATGGATGATCCTGGTTATAAAGCAAAAATCGCAGAATTAGAGATTGACCTAATGGCGAGTGAATATACTGAGCTTCGATGTCTTGCCAGCGCAGCTGCTGGTGCTGAATTAGGCCCAGAATCTTCTATATTGAAATTAAAAGGAACTGAAATACAACAAAGAATTCAAAAATTAAAGGTGGAGGCTAGCGGAATTTATTCTCCAGCTTGGGGAGATCAAGCAGTCGGTTTGCCATTTGCTAAAAGTGGGACAGCAGGATACCTAGCGAGTCGAGCCTACACTATTTACGGTGGTGCCAGTGAAGTTCAACGTGATGTTATTGCTAAAAATGTTTTAGGGCTTACTAAAAAATCAACAAAATGAATTTTGAACTTTCGGAAGAACAACGAATGATTCAACAGAGTGTTGAGCGCTTTGTAGAAGATAATTATGACCTAAATAGTCGAGTAGCTTTGAGTTCCAAGAGTCCAGGTTTTAGTACTGAGAACTGGCACTCTATGGCTGAACTGGGTTGGTTGGGTTTACCTTTTGAAGAAGAAGATGGTGGCTTTGGAGGCAATCAAATAGATGTTCTCGTAGTTATGGAACAGTTCGGTCGCGGCTTAGTTCTTGAGCCTTATCTAGCTAGCATCGTCATGGGTGGAGGTGCCTTAAAGAGAGGGGGCACAGATGCTTTAAAGAGTGAAATCTTACCTCAAGTTATTGAAGGCACCTTGCAATTAGCTTTTGCGTACGCAGAAGAACAAAGTAGATTTGATTTAGATGATGTCATGACATCGGCTCGAAAAGAAGGAGAAAATTTTGTTTTAAACGGTCAGAAATCCATGGTACAAAACGCTGAGACTGCGGATAAAATAGTTGTCTCGGCACGTACTAGTAGCGGCCAAGTTAGCCCACAGGGTATTACTTTATTTTTGATAGACGCTGATGCTGAAGGCTTATCCCGAGATAACTTTCCCACTGTTGACGGGCTAAGAGCTTCTGAAATTACCTTAGAGAATGTAAGTGTAGGTCCTGACAGGATTCTGGGTGAAGTTGATCAGGGCTTCAGCATATTGCAGTCAGTTGCCAACGATGCAATGCTTGCATTAAGTGCAGAAGCGGTTGGCGCCATGGAAGTCTTATATAAAGATACGGTGGACTACACACAACAAAGAGAGCAGTTTGATCATCCTCTGTCTGAATTTCAGGTTCTGCAACATCGCATGGTTGATATGTTTATGGAATATGAACAGTGTAAGTCGCTGTTGTACCGTGCAACAATGGAAACAATTCAAGACCCGGAAGCCGCACAGAGAACCATCCATGCACTCATGCATTTAATTGGAAAGTCAGGAATGTTTATCGGTGAAAATGCCGTTCAACTCCATGGCGGAATGGGGATGACAGAAGAACTTAGAATCGGCCATTACTTCAAACGTTTGTTAGTTATTGATGCAACGTTTGGAAATGCGGACTATCACCTACAAAAATTCACAACTTTTTCTTAAGAAAACTTGGTGGGTCTGGGAGGACTTGAACCTCCGACCTCACCCTTATCAGGGGTGCGCTCTAAACCAACTGAGCTACAGACCCACTTGCGTGGAGGGCGAATCTTACAATGAATAAGTTACTTGCGTAAGGCTTTTACTAACCAAATCACTGGTCCTGACAAAACATAGAGGAGTGCACAAGACAAAAGTACCAAAGGAGGATCAAGAGAAACTAAAGCAAAAATAAAAACTACCATTAAGATTGAAAAGAAAGGAACCCTTCTCTTCATCTCTATCTCTTTAAAGCTGTAATAAGGAACATTTATTACCATTAAAATAGCAACTAAGCCTGTTAGGCAGGCACTAATGACAGCCAGAGTTGCTCCAACGTTTTCACCTTCTATTCCTAAAGAACTTAAATACCATACATAATAGGCTATTAGGCCCGCTGCGACAGGACTTGGTAAACCTTTAAAGAATTTATCTTCAGACCCGATGTTAGTATTAAATCTTGCCAGTCGAAGAGCTGCGGCAGCAATAAATAAAAATGAAAAGACCCAACCTGTTTGGCCCAGAGAGTTTAGTCCCCATAAGAATATACAAATAGCTGGTGCAAGACCAAAAGAGATGACATCGCTGAGACTGTCATATTGTGCACCAAATTGACTCTCGGCTTTCGCAAGCCTAGCCACTCTTCCATCCAATCCGTCAAATATTTGGGCAATAAAAACTGCCATACCAGCATAAACAAAGTTTCCTTCGGTAGAAGAAATGATGGAAAAGAATCCTGCGAATAACGAAGCTGTGGTTAAAAGATTGGGTAGAAGAAATATACCTCTTCTCCTGACTTTCTTTCCCCCCTTAGAAACTACTTCTTCATGTTCGTCATAAAGATCTAGATTTTCAGGTTTTTTGGGCACTTGTATTAATTCTTAGCTTTATCAACTAACTTATTTTTAGCTATCCAAGGCATCATTGCTCTGAGCTCTTTACCCACTTCCTCGATAGGATGTGAGGAAGCTTGATCCCGATAATTTTTCATCTCTGGGCCGCCTTTGCCATCGTTACTTTGTCTACTGTCTGACATGAAATGTTCGGCAAACTCCCCTGATTGAATTCTTTTTAGAATTGCCCTCATCTCTTCTTTTGTTTCTTCCGTGATGATTTTTGGTCCGCTGGTATAGTCCCCAAATTCAGCCGTATTGGAAATACTGTAGCGCATATTCTGTAATCCATCTTCGTAGATAAGATCCACTATTAGTTTGACTTCGTGGAGACACTCAAAATAAGCCATTTCAGGGGGGTAACCAGCTTCTACTAAAACTTCATAACCGGCTTGTATAAGAGAAGTAAGGCCGCCACATAAAACTGCTTGTTCACCAAACAAATCGGTTTCAGTCTCATCTTTAAAATTTGTTTCAATAATTCCTGCCCTACCAGATCCGATCGCAGTTGCGTAAGCCAAAGCTATTTCTTTAGCTTGACCAGAAACATCTTTGTGAATAGCAATTAAACATGGGACTCCTGCGCCTTCAACATATTGGGACCTTACTGTGTGACCCGGTCCCTTGGGTGCAATCATGATGACATCTAAGTCCTCTCTCGGAACAATCATTTTAAAATGAATATTAAATCCGTGAGCAAATGCTAAAACAGCATCTTTTTTGATATTTTTACTTATGTCAGAACTATAGGTCGAAGATTGCAGTTCGTCAGGCATCAAAACCATAACCAAGTCTGCCTCTTTTACCGCCTCTTTAACTTCTAGAACCTTAAAGCCTGCTTCTTCAGCTTTTTGCCAAGAAGAAGAATCCTTTCTCAATGCGACACTCACATCCATGCCAGAGTCTTTAAGATTGTTAGCATGTGCATGTCCTTGAGAACCATAACCAACAACTACTATCTTTTTTTTATTTAGATATTCAAGATCAGCATCTTTATCGTAAAAAATTTGCATAGCACTCTCCAGAAATTAAATTGTTAAGGTTTTTGATGTAGAGGATATACCCGAAAGCCCTGTTCTTACTACTTCCAAAAGATTCGATTCACTTAAAGAGGTAACTATTTTATCTAATTCCTCTGAGCTTCCTACAAACTCGGCATTCAAAATACTATCATTTTTGAATAAGACTTGGCCTCCTAAACTTATTACCTTAGCTTCAGCTTCTTCTGAAGAATCTAATTTAATAAGTAAAAGCTCTCTTCCAACATAATCCTCCACAGATAAATCTATAACCTTTACAACATCAATAAGCTTATTTAGTTGCTTTGTAATTTGCTCAACCACGCTCGCATCGCCTTCAGTGGTCATGGTTAATCTAGACAAAGAGGGGTCATCAGTGGGAGCTACTATTAATGATTCTATGTTGTAACCTCTCTGAGAAAATAGCCCGACAACTCTTGATAAAGCTCCAGACTGATTTTCCATCAATAATGCTACAACTCTTTTCATTCCCAGGTCTTAGTTTCTTTATCAAGCCACATGGCATCTAGAGCCATTCCTGCTTCTAACATTGGATAAACATGTTCATCCTGATCTACAACAATATCAAGAAACACCAATTTATTTTTTGTTTTAAAACATTCCTTCATAGCGGATTCTAGCTCTTCAGGTTTCTCAACTTTCATTCCAACATGGCCAAAAGATTCTGCTAACTTAGCAAAATCAGGCAAAGAGTCTTCGTATAAGGTTTGAGAAAGTCTGCCGCCGTACTGCATATCTTGCCATTGTTTAACCATGCCAAGAGAAGAATTATTAACATTGATGATTTTTATTGGTAGATCGTACTGTAGGCATGTCGAAAGTTCTTGAATGCACATTTGGATACTGCCTTCACCAGTCACACAGGCAACTGTTGCTTTGGGAAAAGCCAACTGAACTCCCATGGCAGCTGGTAGGCCAAAACCCATTGTTCCAAGTCCTCCTGAATTTATCCATTGCCTCGGCTTATCAAAATGATAATACTGAGCAGCAAACATCTGGTGTTGCCCTACATCAGAAGTAATATAAGCCTTGCCTTTGGTTTCTTTATAGAGTGATTGAATTACTTGTTGCGGAAGGATTTTTCCGCTTGGGGATGGGTTTTGTAACATATCATGATTTAAACCATGTTCATTTCTCCAATCTTGGATCTGATTAAGCCAAGGTTTAATTTTTTCTTTATCTAACCTGGATTCTTTTTTCTTCAGCTCGCTTAATAGTTGACGAAGGCAAGATTTAGCTGAACCCACTATAGGGACATCTACTTTAATAATCTTGGAGAGCGAAGCAGGATCTATGTCAATGTGAATTTTTTTGGCTCCTAAAGCAAATTGAGCTGGATCATTTGTTATGCGGTCATCAAATCTTGCTCCTACAGCTAGAATAAGATCAGAGTTGTGCATGGCCATATTGGCTTCATAAGTGCCATGCATACCTAACATTCCAATAAACCTATCGCCGGTAGCTGGATAAGCTCCCAATCCCATTAGAGTGTTAGTGACTGGAAAATTAAGAAAGTTAACTAATTCAATTAACTCCTCAGATGCATCGTTCTGAACTACACCCCCCCCTGCATAAATTACCGGTCTTTCAGAAGCCAATAAAAGCTTAGCTGCTTTTCTTATTTGACCCGAGTGTCCTTCTTCCACAGGTTTATAGGATCTTATATCGACGTCTTTCGGGTAGCTGTAATCAAACTTATAATCTGGGTCGGTAACACTTTTGGGTATATCTATAACCACAGGGCCAGGTCTTCCAGTATTGGCAATATGAAAAGCTTTCTTTATTGTCGTTGCAATATCTTCAGCCTTTTGAACTAAAAAACTATGTTTAACAATGGGTCGAGAGACACCTATCATGTCTGTTTCTTGAAAAGAGTCTGTGCCTATTAGATGAGCTTTAACTTGACTAGAAATAACTATTACAGGTGTTGAATCCATATAGGAAGTAGCCAGTCCAGTAATCGCATTGGTAGCGCCTGGACCCGAAGTGACAAAAACTACACCGGGCTTTCCTGTACTTCTGGCATACCCATCAGCGGCATGGACAGCGCCTTGTTCATGTCTTACTAAAACATGCTGAACAGCTTGCTGCTTGAATAAAGCATCGTAAATATGGAGAGAAGCACCCCCAGGGTACCCAAATACAAGCTCTATTCCTTCATCCTGAAGGGATCTCATAAGGGCTTCTGCTCCAGATAGTTTTTCTTTACTCATAATAAGTACCTAATAACAGCAAAAAGCTGAAGGTGGCGCATTGTGACACCAGATAAATTGAAGTCAAGAATTCCCCATATGATCAGGTTCTAAGGTGTTTTAAGGAAAGAGAAATTAAAAACTTTGTCTCTTTCTAGAACAATATCAGCAAAAGAAGGCATTTCTTCCAAAATATAACGAGTTAATCTTTCGTAATGCATAACAAATCTAAATACTTCTTGTTTGTTCATTATCTTCTTTTTTATTTCAGGATCTTTAAGTGTTTTAGCTAAGGTCTGTTCTTGCAACCACCTACTTTCATAAACATGTTCCATGCTAGGTACTTTAATCATCAACAATAAATCAAATCTTTCAAACAAGATTTGATAATCTCCTGCTAACTCAGTATTACTCCATTTTGACCAGATGCCCTTAGGATCTTCTTCTTTTTCAAGAATATTCATTGGGGGTTTCCAGTTTTCAGTGGAAACAGGTCTAGCCCCACCACACCAAGCATCAAAGAAAATAAAATCTGGTTTTCCTTTGTACTCTCGCCAAGTTTCTTTTGGGTAATGTTGATCTAGAGGTTTAGAGAAGGATGGTATCGATGTCAGTGTTGAAGGCTGTGCATGAACAAGACTATTTAAAGTATCTAGGCCTAATTTAACATCATGTGTTCCTGGTACACCTCTCACTTTACAAAGAGGATGTATGGATTTAGCTAAATCCTCTCTTTCTTCCGGTGTTTTATATATGTCATCTATAGAAAAACCTAAACTCTTTTTTTTATAGCCTTCTTGGAGGGCTAACTGGACAAATTCAGATAATGTGGTTTTTCCTGATCCCTGGCCCCCGGTGAAACAAATGAAATAAGGGTGATCTCTTTTCTCTAAAGAGTTGAAGAAACTGGTTAAAGGAATAACAATTTCAGTAAAAAAACTATTTGAAACTGAACTAATTTCAAGGTTTTTTGCTAATTCATTCAAACTTTTTTTAGTATCCTCAAAAAGACTTCTACACTCACTGTTGTTTGAATCAGGAAACAAACTCATTGGCTGTTCAACCTCCTAAACAAGCTAGAGGTATCCCATCTACCACCTCCCCTTTGCTGAACCTCAGCGTAAAAAGAATCTATTAAATTAGTTATTTCCAAATTTGACCCATTAACTACAGATTCTTCCAGAACAAATCCTAAATCCTTTCGCATCCAATCAACTGCAAATCCGTGTTCATAATAATCTGCCAGCATAGATTCCCATCTATTATCCATTTGCCAAGATTGAGCTGCTCCCCTTGAAATGACTTCAATAACTTCCTGCGTATTCAATCCTGCTTTCTCTGAAAAATGCATTCCTTCTGCTAAGGCCTGTATCAAACCAGCTATACAAATTTGGTTGACCATCTTAGTTAATTGACCTGTTCCAGAATCCCCCATCCTTTTGGAATATTTTGAGTACAGATTTAGAACTTGTAGGCTAGATTTAAACGCTTCTTCGTCACCTCCAGCCATAATAGTCAAAGATCCTTCTTTCGCACCTTTCTCGCCTCCTGAAACTGGGGCATCGATAAAGAAAATGCCTTTATTCAATGAATTCATTGCCATATTCTTGGCTAAGACTGAAGAGGTTGTGGTGTGATCTACTATAATTCCACCAGGTTTCATGCTTTCTAGCACTCCGTTCCTGCCCCGAACTATTTCTTCTACATCTTGGTCATGGCCAACACACAAAAAAACCATGTCACATTCTTCAGCCAGCTCAGAGGGGGAAAGGGCAACTTTACCCCCATGCTCTTCATACCAAAGTTTAGATTTTTCAATAGTACGGTTGAAGACCGTAACATCGTAACCAGCTTTTGAGATATGCCCTGCCATTGGTGATCCCATTACACCAAGACCAATAAAGCCTTTATTTTTCATTTTTCCTCCACGTTAAAGTTACCATCCTTTTTGAACTTGCATTCCTTCTGTACGAATAAAAAAGATCTTCATCTTTAAAAGTACAAAATTGGTTTGATATGACCTCAATGCCTAACCTCTGTAATCTTCTTATGCATTCTTGTTTTAGACTAAACAACCACTTTCCATTATCTGAAGAAGGTATAAAGCTAGAAATACTTTGCGAATCAGAGTTAACAAACAAAGTATGAAAGTCTTCGCCTACTTCGTAATTTTCTGATGAAATACAAGGGGCTAACCACGCGACTAGATTTTCTGTTACACACTTAAAGTTCAATATGGCGTTCTCAACTATACCTTTATGAAGACCTTTCCAGCCTACGTGCAAAGCTGATAATTCTGTTCCCTCTTTGGAAGATAAAATCAATGGTAAGCAGTCAGCACTTCTGATAGCTAAGGCAATATTTTCTGCCTCGGTATAGAGGCCGTCGCAAGCATTAATTAAATCTTCAGTACTGGCATGGACTGACTCAACCTTAGAACTATGTACCTGATCTAACCAAACAATCGGCACTCCCAATTTAGACCCTACAAAATCTTCAAGAGATCTACTTTCCCTAAGCTCAGAAGAGTGCCTTTCAAAATATGCCTTGGTCAGCATGAAAGAAGTAACCCCATTACCTAATAACTGATCTGGTTTAATTAGGAGCTTATGAATCATCTTCTTGTAGGGTATTTATTAAACTTGCCATGTCATTTGGTAATGGGCTTTCAAAAGTTAAAATTTTCTTTGATGAAGGATGAGTAAAAGTTAATGCGCTTGCATGTAAAGCCTGTCTCTTAAAGTTATTTATTTCTTGCCTAAGATTTTCAGAGGTACCCTTTGCATATTTTCTTCTACTGCCATAAACAGAATCTCCTACTATTGGAAAACCTAGATAAGATAAATGCACTCTTATTTGATGCGTTCTTCCAGTCTCTAAAGAAACGTCCAAGAGAGAATAACCGTTCAAGTTCTTTACTGTTTTAAACTTAGTTATAGCCTCCTTTCCTGATTTAACGACGGCCTGTTTGGTTCTAATTTTTGGATGCCTGCCTATTGGTTTATCTATAACTCCGCTCAAACTGGGCTCTCCTACAACCAAAGCATTATATTTTCTGTTAACAGACCTTTCTTTTAGCTGATTAATAAGATTTAAATAAGTCTTTTCATTTCGTGAAATCACCATTAGTCCAGAAGTATCTTTGTCTAGCCTATGAACTATTCCCGCTCTTGGTAAGTAAACCAGTTTTGAATCAAGATTAATTAGTCCATTAACCATGGTGCCGCTTGGGTTGCCAGCTCCTGGATGAACTACCAATCCAGCGCTCTTATTAATAACTAATACATCTTTGTCTTCATATATTATTTCCAGTTTTATATTTTCAGGTTTATCTTCTAGCCGAGGTGCTTCTTCAGCAACTATTTCTATCAGCTCATTTCCTTGAAGAATGTACTTAGGTTTAGTTTCTTTACCGTTTACTTTCACGGCTCCTTGTTTAATTAATTTTTGTAGATGACTCCTAGAAAATTCAGTAAATGCTTCTGCTATAGCAAGATCAACCCTCTTGCCCTTTTGGTCGGCTTTGATACTTAAAGTTAATGCTATTTTTCGATTCATCTTTTCGATTAATATTTTGTTAAGGAACCATAAAATTCTTTTTCTGTCCAATATCTATACAGAAATGTAGAATCAGCAATCCAAATGCTAAAGCACCATAATATCTACTCATTAAATAAGATAATTAAAAGATCTTCATTACTTTTATTTTGTTCATTTTTTTTG
>Ga0207965_1000226_pt1 | contig 16072 bp, 12 predicted proteins | sample Knorr_S23_td_O2m_FD_185609 | JGI IMG/M metagenome (GOLD analysis project Ga0207965, IMG submission 185609) | Marine microbial communities from Southern Atlantic Ocean transect - Knorr_S23_td_O2min_ad_571m_LV (SPAdes) (version 2) | ecosystem: Environmental > Aquatic > Marine > Oceanic | place...
CCACGTGCTGGACCGATGCCCTGGTCCGGTGGCCGCTGAGGTGCCGTTGGTCGAGGCGCGCGGCCTAGCCATCTCAGCGTCCGTGGAAGCTCCCGAAGCTGTGCCACCGTTTGCCAACTCGGCGATGGACGGTTTCGCCGTTCGGGCGGCCGACACGGTGGGCGCTCCGGTCGAGCTACGTGTCGTCGGGACGGTGGCCGCCGGATCAGTTCCGGACGTGGAGGTGGGTCCGGGCTGTGCCGTGCGCATCATGACCGGCGCCCCCCTGCCGGTAGGGGCTGACGCTGTGGTGATGGTCGAGCGGACACAGTCCGTCGGAGACGGCGATGCGGTGCTGGTCGAGGTGGAGGTGCCAGGGGGAAACCACATTCGAGCCGCCGGGGAAGACCTCCAGCCCGGTGATCCGGTCTTCTCGGCAGGCACCGTACTGGGGCCGGGTCACCTGGGCGTGCTGGCCAGCATCGGTGTTGACCGGGTCGCCGCCTGGCGGCGACCGCGGGTCGGTGTGCTTTCGACCGGAGATGAGTTGGTCGACGGGGTGGGCCCCCTGGAGATCGGACAGATCCGCGATGCAAACCGACCCTCCCTGCTGGGGCTCCTAGACGAGATGGGGGTGACCGGCGTAGACCTGGGCCGGGTGGCCGACGACGAGGAGGCCATCGAGGCGGCATTGCGCGGTGGCGTCTCGACGTGCGATGCCGTGCTCACCTCGGGAGGCGTATCCATGGGCGACTTCGACTACGTGAAGGTCGTGCTGGACCGGATCGGCGACATGCGATGGATGCAGGTGGCCATCAAGCCCGCCAAGCCGCTGGCCTTCGGTCTGGTAGACGGAGTGCCGGTCTTCGGCCTGCCCGGTAACCCGGTCTCTTCGATGGTCTCCTTCGAGTTGTTCGCCCGACCGGCGCTGCGGGCCATGGCGGGCCGTCGCGATTTGGACCGCCCCCGGGTTCGAGCCGTCGTCGAGGGTGACCTCCGGCGCCGGCCCGACGGCAAGGTCCACTTCGCCCGTGTGGTGGTGTCAACCCGTGACGACATGACCTACATCTCTTCGGCCGGAGGGCAAGGCTCCCACCAGCTCACGGCCATGGCCGCAGCGACCGGCCTTGCCGTGCTGCCCGACGGTGATGGGGTGGCGGACGGCGACGAGGTGGAGGTCCTGCTGCTGGGTTGACCCGGTAGCCCGGCCACAACGGGCGTCGATGCGGCGCCGTACGCTGGCCCCGTGGTCCGACAGTTGATCGACACCTTTGGGCGGGTCCACCGGGACCTTCGCATCTCGGTAACCGACCGGTGCAACTTCCGCTGCACCTACTGCATGCCGGCCGAGGGGCTGCAGTGGCTGGACCGCGAGGACCTCCTTACCTTCGAGGAGATCACGCGCACCGCCCGGCTACTGGTCGAGCGTTACGGCGTGGAGAGCATCCGCCTCACCGGGGGCGAGCCGACCATTCGGGCCGACCTGCCGGGCCTCGTCCAGATGCTTTCCGAACTACCGGTGGACCTCTCGATGACGACCAACGGAGCCACCCTGCGCCGGATGGCTCCCGGCCTGGCCGCCGCCGGTCTGACCCGGATCAACGTGTCGCTGGATTCGCTACGGGCCGATCGCTTCGCCGAGATGACGTTGCGCGATGACCTGGACCGCGTGCTGGACGGAATCGACGCCGCCCTCGAGGCGGGGCTGGACCCCGTGAAGATCAACGTGGTGGTCATGCGGGGCGTCAACGACGACGAACTGGTCGACTTCGCCCGCTTCGGCCGGGATCGCAGTGTGGAGGTCCGGTTCATCGAGTTCATGCCGCTGGATGCCGACCGGGCCTGGTCAGACGACGCCGTGGTGGGCCTGGAGGAGATCGTGGCCCGTATCGGTGAGACCTTCCCACTGGAGCCGGTACCGAGGACCTCGGCTCCGGCCAGCCGCTTCCGGTACGTCGACGGTGGTGGACGGATCGGGGTGGTGGCCAGTGTGACCCGGAGTTTCTGTGACTCGTGCGACCGGATCCGCCTGACGGCTGACGGACGGTTCCGGAACTGCCTGTTCGCGGTCGACGAGTTCGACCTGCAGTCCCTGCTGCGCTCCGGCGCGTCTGACGACGAGGTGGGGGAACTCCTGGAAGGTGCGGTCCGGGCCAAGTGGGCCGGGCACGGGATCGGCCAGGTGGAGTTCATCCGACCGGCCCGGTCCATGTCCCAGATCGGCGGGTAAGTCCGGTGGGCGACGAGGGCTTCACCCATCTGGACTCCGAGGGGCGGGCCCGGATGGTCGACGTGGGCGGTAAGGAGGTCACCCAACGCCGTGCCGTGGCCCGGGCGAGGGTGACCATGCAGGAGGAGACGGCCCAGGCCCTGGCCGACGGCACGGTGGCCAAGGGCGACGTGCTGGCCGTGGCCCGGGTGGCCGGGATTCAGGCGGCCAAGCGGACCTCCGAGCTGATCCCGCTCTGTCATCCCCTGATGTTGAGCTCAGTGCAGGTCGACCTGACCCCCGGCCCTTCATGGGTAGACATCGAGGCCACAGCCGAGACGGTGGACCGGACCGGCGTGGAGATGGAGGCGTTGACGGCCTGCTCGGTGGCCGCCCTGACCGTTTACGACATGTGCAAGGCCCGCGACCGGGCCATGCAGGTGGAGACGTTGGGCCTCGTGGAGAAGTCGGGAGGCCGCTCCGGCGACTGGCACCGCCCGGCCTGACCGTCAACGACCATCGCCAACTAAACCCCGCTCCGCCGTTCACGCGCGTTGTGCGCGAATATTCGCGCTCTGCGCGCGTGGAAATCCACCACCTGACAGGGGTCGAGCGGTACGGTGCCTCTGTACGTCACGGATGGCGGAGAGGGAAGAATCCGGTGCTAATCCTGCTGGGACTCGGAGTGCTGTGGGCGGCGGTGCTCGGGCCGCAGGTCGTCAGACACCGTCACCGCCTCGGACGTCCGGTGGTTGCCCTTGTGGCCGCAGGACGCATCGACGGCCGCCGGCTCCGGTCCGTGCGGAGGGCCGCCACCTCAGCGCCCAGCAACGTCGGCTCGGCTCGCCGCCGGCGACGTGACCTCCTCTTGGCTATGGCCGGTATAGCCGTCTTCACTTTCCTCGGTGGCGTAGCGGTAGGTGGCGCCGTCTGGGTGGTCCACTTCCTGGTGGACGTGATCCTCGTGGTCTACGCGGTGCTGGTCACTCAACGACACCAACTGGAGGCCGAACGGGCGGCCACCGTGGTTCCCTTCCGCTCCGCCGGCCCCTTGGTGGTCGGCCACAGCGGCTCGGTGGCCATGCGCGACGAGGCTGTCCTGAGCCGACAGGCCAACTGAGGACCCTCCCGGCGCCCCGGCCGGTCCGACAGGGCGTCCCGCTACGATCGTCCCGTTCGCGGGGGTGTAGCTCAGTTGGCTAGAGCGCTACGTTCGCAACGTAGAGGTCGTGAGTTCGATTCTCATCACCTCCACCGCAGCATCGGCCCGCCGAAACCGGCGGGCCGGCTCGCGTTCGGCACGAGGGCCTAGGTCCGGTTGTCGGCTTCCACGGCGGCCACCAGACGGTCCGGCAGGTCGGGGAGCTCGGACCGGACCCGGGACCAGCTGGGAAGGAAGGAGGTCTCCAGCGGGTCCTCCAGGAACTCCTCACCAGCCCGGACCACAGCCCCGGCGAACACCTGGATGGCCGCTTCCTCGGCGTGCCGGTCGAAGGCCAGGCCGTTGAACACCGCATCGGCCTCGTAGCGGTCCACGAGGTCGACCGCCGTCCGGTCGTAGGCCGCCTCCAGCGATCGGAAGCCCTCGGCGGTCAGCACCACCCCGGAGGTGGCGAGCGTCCGGTAGACGGCCCGGGCAATGTCGACGCTCATCCGGTGGAGGCCACTGTCCGGGTTGTGGGGGGAGAGGTCGCGGTGCTTGTGGTCGTAGGCCCCGGACATCTCCACCTGGCAGATCCGGCCGGCTGGGAGGCGTCGGTAGACCTCGGCCAGGACCCCGATCTCGAAGCCCCAGTCCGACGGCACCCGGAGCGTTTCGGCCACGTCCATTGACATGGCGCACTCGCCGGCCAGCGGATAGCGGAAGCTGTCCAGGTAGTCCAGATAGCGGCGGTCGCCGAGCGTGACGGCCAGGGCGCGGACTAGGGGAGTGACGAACAACCGGGTCACCCGTCCGTATAGGTGGTCATCGGGGCCCGCCCCCCGCGATATCCGGTGGTAGTAGCCCTTGGCAAAGCCGAACCGCCTTGACGGGTGGGCAATCGGCGTGAGGAGGCGGGCTGGGAGGGACCGGTCGTAGTCACGGATATCAGCGTCGTGGAGGGCCACAATCTCCCCGCGCCCGGCAGCCAGGAAGTACCCAAGGCAGGACCAGACGTTCCGCCCCTTTCCGGACGGGCCCGGGGGGAGGTCGTGGTCCTCGAGCTCAGCCTGTAACGCCTGGAGGCGCGGCCCGTCGTTCCAGAGAATTCTGTGGTGCTGGGGGAGTCGTGAGAAGAGGCTCCGGGCCCCGGAAAAGTCCTCGGCATCGGCCTGGTCCAGCCCGACGACCACCTCCTCGAGGTACGGCACGGCAGCCAACTCGTCGAGAATTCGCTCGAGGGCGGAGCCGTCAAGGTCGGAGACCAGGCATGGGATAACCAGGGACATTGGGCGGTCGTCGCTCCACGCCTTCAGGTCCTGCTCCAGGTCCGCCGTCGTACGGCGACCAAGGTCGTGCAGGGTGGCGATCACCCCGTTCTGGAAGAAGTCGGCCACGGGCCGAGGCTAGGAGGGTCCACCCTCCCGGGCCACGCTCGGCAGTTGAGGCAGGACTTGAACATTGCCCTACCACGGGTCCCCGAGAATGTTCTTCGTGAGATCCTTACTGGGCCAATACCTGACATCCGTTCGGGCGTCGTTAGCGTTCCCTCGGATGCAACGCCTTGCCTGGTCGTCCTGCGGCCTGCTCCTGGTCCTCGCGGCCTGCGCCGCCGATGGGCCGGCGCACGAGAAGGCCCGGTCCGTGGTTGTCCTGTCGGCTGACCAGGCCACCGAGATCGTTGTCCCGGCAGGGTTCGGTGCGGCCACGACCACCGTTCCTGTCGCCTCCACCACCGAGGCCGTAACCCCGACGACGGTCATCGCAACCCCAGCCTCCGAGGAGACCGATAGCGCGTCTGACGCGCCGCCCCCCACGGAGGCCGTCAGAACCGACGCGATGGAGAGCGACGGCGACCGGTCAGTCGGTGACGAATCCACGGAGACAGCGGCTGAAACCCCCGCCCCTACGACTACTGCCGAAGCTCAGGCGACGTCCACGACGGCTGTCGCCCCGACGACAACTACGACGACTACGACCACCGTCACCCCGACTAAGGAGACCGTTCCCCTGGCCGAGGAGAACATCAATCCGGGCGTGAAACTCATGGGAGCCCTCGACGACTTCAACTCCTGCCTGGCTACCGAGGGCTACGAGTGGATGGGATTCCCCAATCCCGACCTCGGCGCCAACGACCTGGTCAACCAGCCCGGATACCTCCAGGCCCTCCAGTTCTGCAACTCCCGCACCGGAATCTCCCAGGCCTTCCAGGAATTCCAGACGTCCCGGTCCGACCTGACACCGGAGGAGATCCGCCAGGAGAACGAGAACTTCATCCTCTTGGCTGACTGCCTGCGGTCCAAGGGATGGCTCATCGGGGAGCTTTCACCCGACGAGAATGGTCTACTCAATCCCGGCGACCAGTTCTCCAGCGCCGACGGAGACGTCGATACCGGGGAGATCAGGGACTGCGTCAGCGAGACCTCGCTGGCCGGAGAACAGGAGAATGGATCGTGAGGAACTGCAAGCGGTGGTCGACCCTGGTCGTCCTTCTCCTCGTGGCTGCGGGTTGTGGTGGGGGAGGTGAGACGGCCCAGACGGTGACCCTTCTTGCCGAGGACGGTCCCACAAAGATCGTGGTTAGCACCACCACAACGACGACCACGACCACGACCACTACGACGACCACAGTGGCTCCGACGACCACCGAGGTTGCTGAGGAGGCCACGGCTTCGGAGACGAGCGTTGCTGAGGAGGCCACGGCTTCGGAGACGAGCGTTGCTGAGGAGGCCACGGCTTCGGAGACGAGCGTTGCTGAGGAACCGGCGGTCGAGGCCACTACGACCACGACCACGACGACCACCGTGGAGCCGGCCAAGGAGACGATCCCTCTGGCCGAGGAAGAAATCCCCCCGGGGATCCGGATGATGGACGCTGTAGAGGAGTTCAACGGTTGCCTGTCCGACGAGGGCGTCACCTTCATCGGACGACCCAACCCGGAACTCGGAGACGGTGACCCCGTCAACCAACCCGCCTACGTCGACGCGTTGGTGCTGTGCGCGGGACGGTCGGGCATCGTTGCCGCCATGCAGGAGTTCCAGACCTCGCGGACGGGGCGTACACCGGACCAGATCCGGGAGGACAACGAGCAGTTCATCGCCCTGTCGGGGTGCCTCCGCGAGAAGGGCTGGGTTGTGGGCGATCCGGTGCCCAACGAGCAAGGCTCGTTGGGGCCCGGTGACGACTTCCGGGGGCCGGACGGCGATCTGGACATGGATGACATCCGAGATTGCATCAGCAAGTTGAGCCTGGACGACGACCAGTGACCACCGACCGATCGGGAGGCCGCTTTGAGGGCCCCCTCCACTCCCCTTGGAGAGGCCGCGCATGAAGAAGATCCTCATCCTGCTCATCCTGATCGGCGGTGCGGCCGTCGGGCTGGTCGCCTGGCAGCCGTGGGCCGACGAGGCTCCGACGGGTCCCGGCGTGGACCGGGCCATCGCCGAAACGGTGGGCGTGCGGACCCTGACCGACGAGATCACGGTGCGCGGGGAATTACGTCGCGACCAGTTACAGACGATCACGTCGGCCACCGACGGCCAGGTCAGCGGTATCGCCGTAGAGGACGGCCAGACAGTGGAGGCCGGTGACCCCCTGTTCACCATCGACGGCCGGCAGACCGTGGCCGTGGCCGGGGACTTCGCCTTCTACCGCCAGCTGGATGTCGGTTCCGAGGGACACGACGTCCATCAACTGGAACAGGTCCTAGACGACGGCGGCTATGTGGTTGGCGAGGTGGACGGCCTCTACACCGAGGAGACCCGGTCGGGACTGGCTGCCTGGCAAGCCGACCATGACTACGCCGGCTCGACCACAGAGGTCAACGAGGTAGTTACCGTCTCGCTGCAGCAGAACCCGGCCGGCTACACGGTTGGACCGGTCAACGCCGTATCGGTACGCATCGGTCCGGCCCTGCCCGACCCCCTTGACGTCCAGGGGAACCAGGCGGCGTCCGTGATGGCCGTGGCTTCCGCCGTGTCAGTCGCTGATGCTCCGGTACCCACGGTGTCGGTGAACACAGCGGCCGTGGTCGTCGAAGAGGGTCGACCAGTCGTGGTGACCGTGTCGGCCGACGTGGCACCGACAACCGACCTGGAGATCCCACTCCTGGTGACCGGGGACGTCGTCGTAGACGACGACTACCGGAAGGTCAACCCCACCGTGGTACTTCCGGCCGGACAGACGACGGTGACCGTGGAGGTAGCCACTCTGGTCGACGACGATCCGGAGCCCTACGAGGACCTGACGGTGACAATCAGCGGCGGCTTCGACTCGGTGGCCGAAGTCTCCAGCCAGAACCTCCTCGTGTACGACCTAGAGGTCCAGATCCGCGAACAGGAAGAACGCCGGACGGAGGTGGCCGACGAGATCGCCGAAGCCACGGCGAGCGGCCAAGACCTCAAGGAGTACGACATCCGTGCCGAGATCGCCGACGCTGAGAAACGCCGGACGGAGGTAGCCGACGAGATCACCGAGGCCCAGGAGAAGGTCGACGAGGAGGAGACCGAGGTGACCGCCTTGGAGACCCTCCAGAGGCTCAAGACCGAGGTGGAACAGGAGCTGATGGACAAGAGCATCATCACCATGGCTCAGGCCATCGAGGCCGACCTCACCCCGGCCGAAGCACAGCAGCTGATGTCGTTAGATACCGCCCTCGACACGGCCAACGATGACCTCGAGACCGAGGACATCACCTTCGCCGCCTGGCGCCAGGCCTTCGAGGCGTATTACGACGCCCTGACCGAAGCACTCGAGGAGTCGGCCGAACTCACCGAGGCCCGGGATGCGTTGGAGGCCGAAACCGACGCCCTGACGCTCCTCCTGGAAGAACAAGACCGGCTGGACTACCTCCTGGACGATGCCGCCGAGCGGCTGGCCGACGTCCTGGAGGGAGAGGACACAACCCTGAGTGCCCTAAGGGACGAGCAGGACCGGATCGACTACCTACTCCAGGCCACCCGCGAGGACCTCCGGGTGGCCCAGGCGGCCCGGTACGTGCTGGGCGAGGACGACGAGGTGACAGTCAGCATCGACGACCCCGACGTTCCCGACGTTCCGATCCTGGTACTACGGGCCGACAGCGAAACGGTGAGCGAATCGGGCTCGGCCACCTTCACCATCGAGACCACAATGGAACTGGTCGAAGACCTGGACGTGTTCTACGTGGTCGAGGGAACAGCTACCGCCGACGCCGACTACAACGCCCCTGACGGCGACATCACCATGAGCAAGGGGCAGGAACGGGTGGTCCTCACGGTGCCCGTGCGGGCCGACGACGACGTAGAGGGCGATGAGACTCTCACCGTTCGCCTGATCGCCGATCCGGAGGCCGCCTACCAGCTAAGCGACCGCGACCGGGCCACAGTGCTGATCGAGTCCGACGACCTTCCGGAACTCACGGTGACCGGCGGAGGCGAGGTCGTGGAGGGTGGCACGGCAACGGTGGTCATTCGAGCCGACCAGCCCCCCGACGAGGACACCAGCGTCCACTACTCAGTGACCGGCAGCGCCCAGGCCGGGGTGGACTACGAGGTGGTGACCGGAACGGCTCTCCTACGGTCCGGAGAGCAGTCGGTGACCATCCCCATCCGAACTATCGACGACGACGTGTTCTTCCTGCCCGGCGACATGGTGGTGGCCGACTGGCCAGCCAGGGTGGGGACCGTGGCTATCGAGGACGGTGACCTCGTCCAGCGAGGGGTGCTCCTGTTCGATCTGACCGAGCCGGTCTTCACCGTCAAGCTCTTCGCCAGCCCGACCGATCGGTCCAAACTGGCCGAAGGACAGGAGGTCACCGTCAACCTGGCCGCCGGTGACCAGGAGGTCGACGGCGTCATCACCGAACTGGACGACAACGCCACCACCTCCGGCAACAGCGAGATCTACGAGGGCGTGGTCGGGACCACCGAGGACCTGGTCGGAGTGGACGGAGCGGTGGTCACCATCGACGTGGTGGTGGAGCAGTCGGTGGATGCTGTAGTGGTCCCCATTGCCGCTGTGCTCTCCGACGGCGGCCAGGACACCGTGCGGATCGTGACCCCTGAGGGCGTGATCGAGCGGCGGGCCGTAGAGGTCGGCATGCTCGACGGTGCATACGTCGAGGTGGTTTCCGGCGTCTCGGCCGGCGAGTTCGTGATCCTCGAAATAGACCGTTCGTGACCGAAACGGTCCTAGCTCTCGAGGGGGTCTCACGGGTCTACGGCGAGGAGGTCCAGGTCCGCGCCCTCGACGATGTCACGCTGGACATCCGGGCCGGGGAGTTTCTGTCCATCGTCGGGCCATCCGGATCCGGGAAGTCCACCATGCTCGGCCTGCTGGGCATCCTGGACCTCCCGACCAGCGGGATCGTCCGGGTGCGAGGGACCGACGCCACCCAGTTGTCCGATGCCGAACGGTCCCGCCTCCGCGGCGAAGCCATCGGCTTCGTGTTCCAGCAGTTCCATCTCATCCCACACCTCACGGCGACCGGCAACGTGGAAGCAGCGTTGCTCTACCGAGGTCTGTCGGCCCGGCAACGCCGCGCTCGTGCCCTGTCGGCCCTAGAACAGGTCGGCCTAGGAGCCCGTCACGACCACCGTCCGGTCCAGATGTCGGGTGGGGAGCAGCAGCGGGTGGCCATCGCCCGGGCCATCGCCACCGAGCCCAGCGTGATCCTGGCTGACGAGCCCACCGGGGCGTTGGACTCTCACAATGCTGAGAATGTGCTGCAGGTCTTCGGGGACCTCCAGTCCCCCGAACGGGCCGTCTGCATCGTGACCCACGACCTGCACGTAGCCCACGCAGCCCGTCGGAAGATCTCCATGCTCGACGGCCAGATCGTGGCCGACGAGGCCCTGGCTCCGGGATGAGGCGCTTCCGGGAACTCCTAGGGGTCGCCTTCTCAGGGTTGACCTCGCGCAAGGTCCGGACCCTGCTCATCATGCTGGGTCCGGTGCTGGGCGTGGCCGCCATCGTGGCCGCCATCGGTATCAACGAGAGCTCGAAGGGCCATCTAAAGGCCAAGCTCCAGGAGTTGGGGACGGACCTGATCGTGGTCAACGCCTCCTCGGGCCTGGGCTTCGGACAGGACCCGGTGATCGAGGCCGCCGCCGTAGCCCGGGTGGGCCGCCTTCCCGACGTGGTGGCCGTCACCGGCACCCGCCAGATGTCCGACATCGTGACCGTGCCCTTTGCCGGGGCCGAAGATTATTATCGGGCCTTCCCGGTGCCGGTTATCGCCAGTGGCCTGGACCTTCCGGAGACGCTGGAGGTGCCGCTGGTTAGCGGACGGTTCCTGAATGACTTTGACGAGTCTTCGGGTGCCCGGGTAGCCGTCATCGGCCGGGACCTGGCCGACGAGTACGGCTATCTCCGGGGTGAGTCGCGGACCATCGAGCTGAATGGCGTCCCCTACGGGGTCATCGGGGTCCTGGACTACGTGCTGCTGGAACCGTCCATGGACTCGGCGGTTTTCATGACTTTCACCAGTGCCGTGAATGACTGGGACCTGGAGGATCCGGATCCCAGCCGGCTGTACGTGCGGGCTCCGACCAACACCGTGCTGGTGGCCGAGGAGATCCCGATCGTGGTCAGCCTGGGCGGGCCGGACGGTGCCAACGCCTCGGTGCCCACCGACCTGCTGGACGCCCAGTCCCAGGTCGACGAGAGCCTCAACAACCTGACCAAGATGATGGGCGGCCTGGCTCTCGTGGTGGGCGGGGTGGGGATCGCCAACGTGATGTCCATCTCGGTGATCCAGCGGTCGTCGGAGATCGGCATCCGGCGGGCCCTGGGGCACAGCCGGGGAACCATCGCCCTGCAGTTCCTGTTCGAGGCGCTGGCTGTCGGGGTGCTCGGGGGAATCGTGGGCGCCGGGGTGGGCGCCGGCGTGGTTTGGGCGGTGGCCGACGCCCGGGGGTACACCATGGTGCTGTCCGTGGTGGGCCTAGTCGGTTGGGCTCTGGTGTCGGTCGGTGTGGCCGTGGTGGCCGGGCTTTACCCGTCCACCAAGGCGGCCCGCCTGGAGCCCCTGGAGACGTTACGCCTCGGCTGACGAGGGATCCGACGGGCTGTCGTCCCACTCGCCCCAACGGCCCGTCGTAGCATCGGTTTCCAATGGCCCTTGACCTTGACGACTACGGCTGGTCCGGCGGTCCCGTACCGTCCGACGGGCGGCTCGGGCGGATCGTGCGGGTGGACCGCGGCGAGTGCGACGTGGTCACCGCCGACGGGCCAATCCGAGTCCTCTCCGATTCCCAACGGGCCCAGGACGCGGTGGCTCCGGCCACCGGGGACTGGGTGGCCGTGGTTGACGACCCGGAACTGGGCCCGACGATCGGCCGGGTGTTGGAGCGGGCCAACACGGTGTCGCGCCGAGACCCTTCGGAAGCCGTGGTCGAACAGGTGCTGGTGGCCAACGTGGACCTGGTGCTGATCGTGCACGGCCTGGACAGACCCCTGCCCCCGGGGCGCCTGGAACGTTTCCTGGTGGTGGCCTGGGACAGTGGCGCCGAGGTGGCAGTGGTGCTGACCAAGGCCGACGGGGTGGCCGACGGTGTGGCCGATGAGGTGGCCGCCGTCGTCCGGGCGGTGGCCCCCGCGGTGCCTGTCCTGATGGTGGGCATGGGTGGTCCGGAGCGTCGGGACGGTCTGGACGAGGTGGAGGCGATGTTGGGTCGTGGCCGGACGGTTGCCCTGCTGGGCGAGTCGGGGGCCGGCAAGTCGACGCTCGTCAACGCCCTGGTCGGTGACGAGGTCCTGGAAACCGGGGAGGTCCGCTCGGGCGACGCCAAGGGCCGCCACACGACGGTTAGCCGGGAACTGGTCCTACGGCCCGGCGGTGGGTTGCTGGTCGACACCCCAGGCATCCGTGCCGTCGGGATCTGGGACGCCGAGGAGTCGTTGGCCCGGGTGTTTGGTGACCTGGAGGAGCGGGCGACCGGGTGCCGGTTCTCCGACTGCGCCCACCAGGGCGAACCCGACTGCGCCGTCCTGGCCGAGGTAGCCGCCGACCGGGTGGACGTGCGACGGGTTGACCGGTATCGGGCCCTGCGCCGCGAGCTGGCCGACCAGCGGGAACGGGAGGTCCAGCGGGAACGCCGGAACTCCCGGGGCCGACCCCGGGGCGGTCGCCGCTGAGCTGGTGGCTCAGCGGCGAGCCTCTTCGGCAGCCAGGGTTCGCCGGTCCAGCTTGTCGCCGGCATTGAGGGGCAGATGGTCCACGATCCGCAGAGCCTCGGGGAGTTTGTAGGAGGCCAGGTCGGCCCGACCGTGGGACAGCAAGTCTTCCAGGGTGGGTGGTGCGTCGGGATTCCAGGGGACGACCACGGCGACACCAACCTCACCCAACACGGGGTCGGGACGCGGTATCACGGCCACCTGCTCGACCCCTGGGTGTGTGCCGAGCACGGCCTCTACTTCCAGCGGGTACACGTTGTAGCCGCCCCGGATGAACATCTCCCGGACGCGGCCGGCTAGCCGGTAGCAGCCGGCAGGATCGCGATGGGCCAGGTCCCCGGTGCGGAGCCATCCGTCCACAAGAGCGGTCGCCGTCCCGATCGGGTCGCCCCAGTAGCCGGACATGGCGCTGGGGGTCCGAAGCCAGAGCTCGCCGACCTCCCCGTCAGGTACCGGCCTGCCGTCGTCGTCCCTGACCTCGGCCTCCACGCCGGTCCGTGGTCGCCCCACGGTGTGGAGGGCCTCCTCGTCGTCGGCGTCCAGTGCCGTGCCCAGCCCGATACCGCCCGACTCGGTCGACGAGTAGCGGATGGAATACGGGGCGTCGAACCGTTGCCGGGCCTCGGCCACCAGGGCGGGGGGTGAGGGCCCGCCGCCCACCACGACCGCCTTCACGGATCCCAGGTCATGGTCGTCAAAGCCGGGGTGCCTGAGCAGCAGCGCTACCTGGGCCGCCACCCCATTGACGGCTGGGAGCCGGTGGCGATCGATGAGTCCCAGCAGCGTTCCGGCGTCCCATCGGTCCATGACGTGGATGGTGGCTCCCGACGCCAGTTGCCAGGGCAGCTTGGTCATCACGCCGACGTGGGGGAAGGCCGTGCCGCTGACCATGTGGCCCCCCGACCCCCATGCGCCGCTGCCGTCTAGGTCGGCGATGGCCGCCAGTTGTCGGTTCGTGAACCAGGCCCCCCGGGGATCCCCGGTGGAGCCGGAGGTGAAGCAGATGCACACCGGCCGGTCCGGGTCCTCGGCCAGCGGGGGGACCCCTTCCCCGGTAGAACGTAGGGAGGCCAGGACCCGACCTGGAACCCCGGAGGTCGCCACGACCTCGACGGGGGCATCGTCGGGGAGTCCGTCGGCTAGTTCGTCTGTGGCCAGTACGAGATGAGGGCCCACCGCGTCGACCACCAGGCGTCGTTCCCGGGCCCGGAGCCGGGGGTTGGCGCCCGCGGTGACCGCGCCCACCTTGGCTGCCGCCAGGTACGAGACGACGTACTCCATGCCCGACGGCAGCGACAACAGCAGTACCTCGCCTGCGCTGAGCCCCCGGGCAGCCAGGCCGGCCGCTACCTCGTCCGAGGCCCGGTCGAGTTCCCGGTACGAGAGGACGGCCCCCGAGGGGACCTGGAAGGCGGTCCGGTCGCCGTATCGGCGGGCGGCCTCAGCCAGTATCCGGGGGAGCACCGTAGGTCCGGGCGTCGGTCGGGTCAGTCCTCAGCCGTCGACCGGGCCGAGGACGGGTTCAGAGGAGCGGGCGACGACCACCCGGTGGTCGCTGACGGCGGACGGCCGGTGGACCAGCCGCGGGTGGTCCAGCAGGTGATCGGACATGGAGGGGACGGTAGTGCGCACCGCCTCCGGCGACCCGTTTAGCCCGGGCTGGGGTGGGGACTGTTAGGGGTCCTAGAATCAGTGGGTCCGTTCGCCTCCGGCGTACAGGCCGATGTCCGCACCCGAGAGCCGAGGAGACGATCGAGCATGGCCCGTCGTTCCGACGCCATCGAGCGGTTCACCGAAGAGGCCGAAGCCTCCGGCCTCCAGGTCGAGGTGCAGCGCTATCCAGACGGTACCCGGACGGCAGCCGATGCTGCAGCCGCCGTGGGCTGCCACGTGGACCAGATTGTCAAGTCCCTGGTCTTCATGGCCGACGTCCGCCCGGTGCTGGTGCTGTGCTCCGGAGGTCGCCGGGTCGACGAGGAACGCCTGGCCTCCTACCTGGGGACCGAAATTCGGATCGCCGGGGCCAGTGAGGTCCGGGCGGCGACCGGGTTCGCCATCGGGGGGACGCCACCGCTGGGACACACCGTGCCCCTCCGCACCGTCGTCGACCCACACCTCATGGACTTCGACGAGGTGTGGGCGGCTGCCGGTACTCCGGACTCCGTGTTCCCGGTGAAGCCCAAGGACCTGGTCCAGGCCACGGCGGGTGCCGTGGTGGGCGTCACCCGCTGACCCTTAGGCGTGCTCAAAGTTTTCTGGTGCCAACCAAATACTGGGGTCCAGCAGGGCTCCTAACGGAGGTTTCACCCGATGGCTGAGGAAGGCTCCACAGTCGATAGGGCGGATCTTGGAAGGCGTTCGACTCAGGTTTCCGGGATTGGCGGTGTCTGCCCACCGATTACGTCTAGAAGTGCCCTGCCGCTAGCCACTTTGAGCGCCTCGTAGCCCTTCACGTTCATGGCAGCCGAGGTAGTCGTGACCGCGGTGTCAAAGTTTTCCGCCGTAAGGCCCTGAAGGATCTGCCGGATTGCTCCGGTGTATTCGCTCACCAAGGCCTGTTCCAGGCGGCGCACTTCGGTTCGACCGAACGGGTCCCATGCGGTTCCCCGAAGGTACCGGCCCTTGGCCAGGAGCTTCATCAGGGGCCTACCCAGCACGGCGGGTACGGACAACTTGCCCATTCCCAGCGATCGGAGCACCGGCGGGTGGAGGCGCCATGAGACTTTCGCCGCTGGGCCTCCGACGGCTTCGGCAGCTGCTTGGCCTTCCGGGGCCAGGAGCAGGCGCGCTACCTCGTATTCGTCCTTGTAGGCGGTCAGGTGATGGAGGCCGCGGGCCACCGACTCGGTGAGGTCAGTCGACCCTGGTCTGACAGAGCCTTCCCGGGCCGCTGTCTCTTCGACCAGGTCGAGGAACGTCGAGGCGCAGCGAGAGCCTTGGTAGCCGACCAGGTCCGAGGCGAGCATTCCCAGTAGTGGACCGAGCCCGGTGGCGGCGTCCAGGGCCGTCACCCGGGTTGCGAGGGCTTCCGGGAGCTCGTCTACGAGGACTTGAACGCTGCCGGAATGGCTTCCGGGTCCTGTCGAAACGCCAGTTTGGCCATTGACGGCAGCCCTTCCAGCTGTGAACGCAGCGGTGTTGCGTTCCACGGCCACCCCGTTGAGCTCTATGGCGCGTTCGACTGACGCCGGCTCGATCGGAATAGCACCGGTCTGCACTGCTACGCCCAGCAGGTAGACGTTGGCCGACGAGGTATCGCCGAACATGTCCGTGCACGCCCTGCCGGCATCGACGACTTTGTTGTCTTGCGTCCGCGTAACTCCCGCGGCACGGTCCAGGAGCTCTGTCAGGTCGGGGAGTTGTCGGCTGGGGTGTCCGACCATGGACCCGGTGGGTGTCTCAGTGCTCGAGGCCACCAGCACCGTGCGGTCCGGATCACCGACGTGTAGTACGTCTTCGGATGCTCCGACGAGCAGGTCGAAGGCCAGGATCACGTCGGCGCCGCCTTCGCTGATGAGGCTCGATGTCAGCTCTGTGCTGCGCGACAGCCGGATGTCGCTGACCACCGGCCCTGCTTTCTGGGAGAT
>Ga0207965_1000228_pt1 | contig 16031 bp, 18 predicted proteins | sample Knorr_S23_td_O2m_FD_185609 | JGI IMG/M metagenome (GOLD analysis project Ga0207965, IMG submission 185609) | Marine microbial communities from Southern Atlantic Ocean transect - Knorr_S23_td_O2min_ad_571m_LV (SPAdes) (version 2) | ecosystem: Environmental > Aquatic > Marine > Oceanic | place...
TGAAGCATAAAGATAAGTGTAAAAGTTTTTATAACTAATACCTGGGGATAGGTCATATATCCATATTCTTATTGACTTTATTGCTTCGGTTGTTGCCACTAATTTGGTTTAGTTCCTTCTATTGTTAACCTATGCATCGTCCGTCTACTAGTATAGTCTCCAACTGCAAAATGTTGCGTTACTCGGTTATCCCAGAAAGCAATTGAGTTTTCCTCCCAAATAAATCTGCATTGAAAGTCTGGATTGTGCAGGTGTTTATATAAGAAATTTAATATGGAATCACTTTCGTTTTGGTTTAATCCTTTAATATGCGATGTAAAGGCTTCATTTACATAAATACATTTTTTACCAGTTTCTGGATGAGTTCTTATTACAGGATGTTCCACTGGAGGAAGGGCTTTTTGCATTTTGGCAAACCTAGAAAGACCTTGTTCACTAAGAATTTCTTCCTTTGTGCTTGTCATGACAATTGAATGTACAGCTTTTAGTTTTGATAAAAAGGTCTTCATTTTGTCTGATAAATGATTATAAGCTAGGCATGCACTAAGAAACATCGTATTACCACCTGATTCAGGTATAGATACAGCTTTCAAAATTGCTCCCATAGGGGGTATTTTTGTGTAGGTCATATCAGAGTGCCAGATCCTAGAGTTTCTAGCATAAGGACCAGGCCCGTCATCAGCACTTTTTAGTTCGATAATTTCTGGAAAGTCTTTAAGAGTTGGTATTAGTGGATGTTCTTCTAAAGCACCAAAGTTTTGTCCAAATTTAACAAGTTGAGAAGGGTTTATGTCTTGTTTACGAAAAAACACTACATGGTATTCATTTAAGGTGTTTGTTATCAGGTTAAAGTGATTTTTAGATAGTTTTTTTGAGAGATCTATACCCAGTATTTCAGCACCCAGTGCACCAGTGTATGGTTTTATATGTATTTTATTGCTCATTGCTTATTTTAGAGAGTGTTTAAAAGACAATATGAGTATATTCAATACTATTTGAATATGAAACCCGTCATTAAAGACTTAATAACTACATAAAACTATAAATTGTTAAAATTCACTTTTGATAGATATTTTAGCTATTAAAGAGAATAAACGTTATAAAAACTATGTAAGTACATGATATATATATACTAACAACCAATATATGCATATGTAACTACTTTACATAATATATATTATACGAATATATATATAGGTAAAATATGGGTCTATACGGGGCTTATATAAGGGTATAAATGTCTGAAATAGGGCTATATATGGGTATAAGATGCTTATGTATCGCTATATCCAGCTGAATTCATTCTGTATTTATAGGAAGAGTGATTATTTCGTTGTAGTTTTTTATACAAATTAATCTCTTTTATCTTTGTTTCTTTATCAAATTTATCAATTCCTAGCCCTATTTTGTGATTTTTCTCTAAAATATCATCAATCATAGGCTTAACAGTTGTCTCATATGACTTTAAACTTTTAAATATCTCTTTACTTTGAAATCTATCTTTTGATGGTAAATTCTTAATAAGACTATCAATACACTTTATTGAAGTATTCATTCCTTGACTTCTGCCTGGGTGCAATCCATGACATGCATCACCAATTAAAACAAGATTATTCTTTACCCATTTTTCATTACTTATCATTGTTGGAGGATAAATACCTCCATAACTCACCTTAAGATCTTTGTACTCTGGAACCAAATTGCTTATTTTTTTTGAAAGTTCTGAGTTAGATAACTTTTTCCAGATTTTTACATCTTGCCTATCAATAATTATTCCTATTTTGCACCCTCCTCCTACTCTTGGAATCATAGCTACAATTCCCTGATTTGTTATATAGGTTTTCAAATTGTTCTCCTCATCAAGGAGATATTCATCTGAAAATAAAACTGCTAAAGCTTTTTTATACCTGTAGGTATTTCTTTTGAATCCAAATTTTTTTGCAACATGAGATGCAGTTCCATCAGCTCCGATTACAAGTTTTGTATTAATGTTTAACTCTGTTTTATCTTTAAGTTGGATTGAGAATAAATTTTTTCTCGAATTGGTTTTAATTTGACCCCATTTAAAAATGGGTCTCAATAATCTAAAATTTCTATCTTGTGATGCAAGCCGTAGAAAAACTTTACTGATATTTTCATGGTTTAGATAGAGGAAATAAGGATGTGGGATATCTAACTTAGAGACGTTGGCATTCATTATTTCTGTTCCTCCGCTGTCGTACCACAATGAACCACCTCTTTTTTCAGCTCCTGCTCGGAAAAAGTCATCCAAAACGCCCCATTTTTCTAGGATTTCGCAAACATATGGCTGTATATGGTCCCCCCTAGCTGTGTCTTGAGGTTTATCCGATTTCTCAACTAGAATAACCTTATAACCTCTGTTTCTTAGACCACAAGCCATAGCAGAACCTGCTACACCACCACCAATAATCAGGATATCTACTTCGATATTATTCATTCATATTGGGTCTTACTTGTATTCGTAAGGTATGTGCTGACTTCTTTTATAATGATTGTTGCACAGCTAATCTTCTAAGGATTTCCAATGCTGATTCAGTACATTCTGGCAACGATGCATCTGAAGTTTTGAGATGTTCAGTCCTGGATCCCCAGTCAATAATCGATGCTGCACAGGTTAATCCACCGCCAAAAGCTAAAAATAGAATTTTTGCGTTACTCTTAATTTTCTTTTCCTCAAGTGCTTCAGTTAAAGCTATAGGTATAGAGGCGGCAGATGTATTTCCATATTTTTCAACATTTATAATCATCTTCTCCATAGGAAGACCACATCTTTTTGCTGTGGCCTCTAATATTCTTAGATTGGCTTGGTGGGGAATGCATACATCTATATCATCTATAGTTAGATTGGCCTCTTCTATAACTTCGGTAGCATACTGAGACATACTCTTTACAGCATTTTTAAATATTTCTTTTCCCTGAAATTGTATGCCTAGAATATTGTTTTCTTTTTTTGGGTCTTTAATTTCCATACTGGTCCCAAAGTTATTCAATATTAAGGCTTCCCCGAGAGTTGGATCGCATCCTAATTTAGAAGAATGCATCTTGGAATCACCATCAACCTCTTCAATAACAACGGCCGCAGCACCATCTCCAAAAAGTACTGCGATATCTCTTTGAGTATAGTCAACATAAAAAGTAACTATTTCAGCACCTACCAGTAGAATGTTTTTCATCATCCCACTTTTAACCAAAGAATAAGCGGTTGTTAGTCCGTAAACAAAGCCTGTACAGGCAGAATTTATATCAAAGGCCGCTGCCCCATTATTGCCAATTTTTTCTTGAATTCTGGAGGCTGTACTGGGGATTATGTATTCCGGAGTGCACGTTGCCATGATAACAGCATCGATATCTTCAGAACTTTTGTTGGCTGAAGCTAAAGCTTTTTTTGCTGCTACTGTTGCAAGATCAGTTAAGCCCACATGTGATATTCTTCTCTCTTTCACCCCTGTTCTAGAGGTAATCCATTCATCATTGGTATCCAGAAAAGATTCTAAATCTTTATTGGTTAAAGCTACGGGTGGAATGCACTTACCCCAACCTGTTATTTCTATGCCCATATAGTTTTCTCTCGACTGAAGAAACTATACTAATACTAATCCTATTTTTTTAATACTCCTAGGCGTTCTTGGAGTTTTGTGCTGGTAGTGGTGTATTGAACATGAACCTTTTTTCCTGGTTCAATGATGGCTTTAGCAGCAAATGCAGCCATGGCAGCTTCATGACAGCCACTGAGTATTAATTTTTTTTTGCCTGGATATTTGGCTATGTCGCCAATTGCAAAAATACCTTTTTGATTTGTCTGACAAGTTTCTGGATTAACATTAATCGATTTCTTTGTTATATCCAGTCCCCAATTTGCAATTGGGCCCAATTTTGCAGAGAGACCAAAGAAAACCAGAAGTTGATCCGCATTTATACTGATTTCTTTGTCTTGTGTAGAAATAACGATTGAGTTTAGTGAATCTCTTTCACAGTTAAAACTTTTCAGTTGGCCAAATTCTATAAGCTGTAGTTGATTGGAGTTTGCTAATTCTTTCATTTTATCAACTGAATGTTCAGCACCTCTGAAGGTTGCAGAACGGTGAACCAAAGTCACTGACCCGCCTGAGTTTTGAAAATCCGACGATGAAGCAAAATCTATTGCCCAATCAAGTGCTGAATCCCCTCCTCCAAATATGACAAGTTTCTTTCCAAAAAATTTCCGTTTTTCTTGAATTTTGTAGTGAAGCCAGTTGTTTTCAAAATTCTCAATTTTCCCCAATCCCATTTTTTTAGGTTGGAAAGAACCTACACCACCAGCAATGAAAAGAGTCTTGGTTAAAAAACAACTGTCTTTGTTGGTCATGATTTTGTAACCTTCTTTATTTTTTTCAATCGTGGTTACTTCTTCGCCTAGCTTTATTGTCGGTTTAAAAGGTTTTATTTGAAGATAAATATTGTCAGCGAGTTCTTGTCCTGTGCAAACAAGGATTCCTGGCATGTCATAGAGTGGCTTGTCTGGGTAAAGTTCTGAACACTGGCCTCCTATTTGTGGAAGACTGTCAATGAGTACAGAGTTTATCCCTAATAGCCCAAGTTCAAATACCTGAAAAAGGCCACAGGGCCCAGCTCCTATCACAACTGCGTCTGTTTTTTGCAATACTTCACCCATGTTCTATCAATCCTTTAAGATCAGCATATATTGGCGTCAATAAATGACTTATCTGTAAATTCCAATTAAGACCTTTTCCGTTTAATAAATGGTGTCTTATATTAGCTATTTCATTTAAATAATTGAAACATAATTCATAATTAAGTTTGGCACCAGTAAACCCTTTGAAAGAACTAGGGACATACTTTACTTCATCGATTTCCTTAACTAAAGAGCCAGTTACCAAACTGGATATCCAAATGTAAAGAATTTTCAACATCATGTCTAAATCCTCCTTAGCCCAATTGGATGCGATCTCAGATGGTTTTGATTTTTTTAATACCAACGAGTCAAGATCCGTGGAAATTTTTTTGATTTTTGCAGTTAAGAATTCATATCCCAGTTCATTGATTAACAACGGTCGAGATCCAAATAAAGCAATAATTTCTTGCCAGTCTTTTTCTGTATCTTCATTGTTGAGCCAACCGACTGTTTCCTCGACTGATGGTTTTCTTATATTGTGAATTTGCATTCGGCTCATTATTGTTTCTGGGAGCTTCTGGACAGATTCTGCTATAAGTATCAACAGGGTTTCATCAGGTGGTTCTTCTAAAACTTTGAGTAAACTGTTGGCAGCTGAATACGTCATAGATTCTGCAGGATGTATAATACCCACTTTTCCTTTTCCCTGATGGCTGGTTAATTCTAAGAAAGATTTTAGTGATCTGATTCTGTCTATAGGGATGGTTGTCTTATTCTCTTCAGGACAAACAAAATTACAGTCTGGATGGAATAAATCTGAGTCTTGGTACTCGTTTGCAGTATTTGCATAATTAGCCCATCGTTTTGGTTTAAGTTTGTCTGAGTCCAAATAATCACCAGCCAATTGGAATGCAAGTACCCTTTTTCCAATCCCTGAATAACCAATCAACATAAGGCCGTGGGCATTATCGTGTGTTTTTACTAAATTCGATAATTTAAGGTAATTTGGATGCAGCCATGTCAATGAATTAATTGCCACTATTTTTAACTAATTCCTTTAAGTATTTTACAATTTGAGTCTGAACATCTTGAATTGGTTTTGAAGCATCTATCACCTTAACTCTCTCACTAAAACGATCGGCTATTTCTAGGTAACCGTTTCTAACTCTGTTAAAAAAATCATCGCTTTCAGATTCAAAACGATCATTTGCATTTAATTTTCTTCTACTTTTTATGACTGTTACGGGAGCATCCAGTAAAAAAGTAATATCTGGGTCAAAATTTGCATGAACTAATTGTTTAAATGTATTGACTGTTTCAAAGCCCAGCTCTCTTCCATAACCCTGATAAGCAAAACTTGCATCGGTAAAGCGATCACAAATTACCCATTTTCCTTCTTGCAATGCTGGTTTAATTACTTGTTGTATGTTCGCATCTCGTGCAATAAACAATAAGAACAATTCACTTAGAGGGGTAATAGTTTCATTCTCTTGGAACAGTAGAATATTTCTTATTTTTTCTGCCAATAATGTCCCACCTGGCTCCCTCGTTTTATGAGTTTTAATGCCCCTTTTGTTTAAATACTTTGAAATAAATTTTGTGTTGGTAGATTTTCCGACACATTCAATTCCTTCAATTGTTATAAATAATCCTGACATTTAATTAGTACTTTCTATTGAACATGCAAACAGGAAACAAATATAACCCGTTCAAATGTTTGAATCGGTAATAAATTAACGGGTGAGTGAAATTAAAACAAATAAGAGTTATTTAGTTGAAAAAGTTCCATCCTAATTGGCATTATTATTGACGTGGTCAATTGCAGCTTGAACAGTTAATATATTTTCGGCTTCATCGTCAGATATCTCAATGTCAAATTCTTCTTCTAGAGACATTACAAGTTCAACAGTGTCTAGAGAGTCTGCTCCTAAATCATCTATAAAACTTGATTCATTATTAACTTCGTCTTCACCTAGACCAAGTTGTTTTGCAACGATGCTTCTTACTTTTTCTTCAACACTCATTGTTTTAATTCCCCTGAAAATTTAAAAATTTGTTGTATTTTATGACAATGGTTTGTTTTCTCAAACTAATTTCAACAAAAAACCAAAAACATTCTACAACATATTCATGCCTCCATTTACATTAATTGTTTCACCAGTGATGTAAGACCCTAAAGATGATGCCAAATACAGGGCTGTTTTTGCTATATCAATAGGTTTTCCAAATCGCTTAAGTGGTATTGTTTCAAGCAAAGCTTGGTTCATTTTGTCATCAATTTTTTTGGTCATATCGGTAGAAACATATCCAGGAGAAATTGTGTTCACGGTAATGTTTCTTGATCCTACTTCTTGGGCTAGCGACTTTGTTAGCCCAATCAGCCCAGCTTTTGCAGCACTGTAATGAGAGTGCCCAGGAGCTCCGGTGGAACCTTGAACAGAGCCAATGTTTATGATCCTTCCATGTCGGTTTTTAAGCATCGATCCTATGACGGCTTTACTTAGATAGAATGCAGATGATAAATTTGTTGCAATCACTTTTTCCCATTCGTCTTTTTTAATCCTCATCAAAAGATTATCTAGGCTTATCCCAGCATTATTGACGAGAATTGAGGGCATTAAATCTGATTCTTTGAGGTTCCCTACTTCTTTAGATATTTGTTCAGAATTAGCAACATCCAAAACAATCCCATGACCATTAAGATTCAAGTTGGAAAGCCTATTAGAAATACTTTCCGCACCTTCTTTGGTGGTGGCTGTACCAATAACCGTAGCACCTGCTTGAGCAAACTCATCTGCAATACTTTTGCCTATGCCTCTTGTAGCACCGGTTACGAGTGCAATTTCTCCTTCTAGGAGGGTTAAAGTTTTTTCGATAGCCATTGGTCAATTATACCTACGTAAGAAAATATGTAGCGAATGTTTAAAGTAAGAATCTTGAAATTAGTTAACGGTTTTCTAGAATTTCTTTGTCATCAATTTTGAGCATTGAAGACGATATAAAAGCGATAACCAACAAGACGCTAATCAGTGTAAAAGGAGTCAAATAGCTTTGAGTTTGATCATATAAGTAGCCTGTGAAGAAAGGACCTAAACCACCACCCAATGTATCTAAAATATTGATCACACCCATAATTTTACCCAAAGCAATCAAACCAAATAAGTCAGCGGTTAATAGTTGAATTAGTGTATACAATCCACCCCAGCCTGTTCCATAAAGGGCAAGTCCTATCCAGACAAAGATAGGATTTTTGTAAACAAGTGCAAGGACAATAAATATCGAGCCGATAAACATCACACCTACGCCAGTTAATAAGATCATTTTTCTACCAAATCTTTCAGCTAGTTCACCACTTGTGATTTTACCGATGAAACCACCAATGAATATTAACGAAACACCAGTTGCCGCTACCTGCGGTACATAGTTTTCTTCTCTTAAGAGTAGAAAAACATGCCCTGTCATAGCCAAGATGGCATAAAAGGTACAGAAAGCCATCAATGATAAAAGCCAGAAATTTTTGCTCTTGAGTGCTTGCTGTAAAGTAAATCCACCCTTTTGATTGCTCGCATCAAAAATTTTATTGGAAACTTCGTTTTCAGTTTTTTGTAAATCTTCAGGTCCATTCTTTACTACTAATAATAAAAAAGGGATGAGTAACACAGGCACTAAACTCAACCAGGTCATAACTTCCCTCCAGTCACCTAGGGACAATAACCAGGTATTGAGCTGAGGGAACAACGCGTTCCCGGTGCTGGTGCCTGCAAGGAGAATTCCTATCGCCAGTCCTCTTTGGTTATTAAACCATCTGGAGATTAGAATGACATTAACAAGCATGCCTGAAATGCAGAGCACAAAACCCATGAAAACGTGGATGATATACATCTGATTCATGGATTCTGCTTGACCGTATTGCCAAAAACAAGCTGAAAGGATCAGCAGTCCAGTAACCATTAATTTCTTGACGCCAATTTTATCTGCAGCAGCCCCAGCAAAGAAACCAAAAACGGCTGTTGACCAGAGAGTAATTGCATCTCTAAGTTTCAAGTCAGCCCTAAGGACATCCTCCCCTGTTATTTGGCTCAGGGAGTTCATAATCTCTTCTTCGAAAACATACAGCCCACCAAGGGTGAGTCCATTGGTAACCGTGATGAGCAAAAAAGAGACAGCCAGGATTATCCAACGATAGGTTAAAGGGTTTGTAGGGAGAACATTGACCATCGGTGATAGATTCTTTTTTAACTTGAATGAAACATACAGTATTCTATAGACACAAGAAAGTAATTTGTTGCACTGTTGAAATATAGATAGGGGTTATTAATGTTGAAATCAATCGTCATGGTTACGATGCTGGTAACCAATTTAAATTCTGTTGAAGAAGCATATGATAGCTACTTGGGTTACCAAGTTGTCGAGGAAGGACAGATTGATCGTTCTTTGGGATCAGCATGGGGCGCGAGAGGTATGAACAAGCACCCATACATGATCATGCAACCAAAAAGTGGTGAAGAAGTATATCTACGTTTTATTGAAGATAAGTCGATGACAAATTATAGGCCTATGGGTACCCATGGTTGGAACTCGACTGAGATTCTGGTAGAAGACCCTGATGCATTGGCAGTAAAATTGTCTAATTCAAGCTTTAATATTATTGGTCAGCCCTATGATTTGTATCCCACTCCAGATGCGCCTCGAGCAATGCAAGTACTGGGCCCATCCAATGAAATCCTTTACTTGACAAGGATTATCCCTGGAGGGTCTGGATTTAATTTAGGCAGCGCACAATCGTATGTAGATCGCGTCTTTATCATGGTTGTGGGAGGTCCTTCCATGAAAGCACTACAAGATTTTTACAGTCAGAAACTAAATATGCCAGTTACAGAAGCCTCGGATTGGTCAATTGGCGTCATATCACGCCTTAACAACTTACCCGAAGATACAATTTACCCGCTAGCATTAGTGAGCTTTGAACAAGACTTCTTGATTGAACTTGATGAATACCCATCGGTTGTTGTGCCAAGAAAACGTGCAGTCAATCATCTTCCATCATCAACATCGGTTGTTTCTTTCCTCGTTGATTCTTTAGATAGTTTTGACCTTAAATGGCGTAGACCACCCAGAACGATTCAAAATTTTCCCTACAACGGTAGAAAAGTTGGTGTTACCATCGGCCCAGCAGGAGAATGGATCGAACTTATAGAAAATAGATAACAGTTATAGGAGATTGATATGTCAGTAGTAGTTCTGTTAACACTCAAAACAAAACCAAATACCTACGAAGAATTTGGTGATATTTTAAAAAACATTTTAGACGATACTGCTTCATTTGAAGGGTGCGAAGGTATCTATGCAGCAGGTGATCAAGAAGATCATACTTATTTACTATTTGAAAAATGGGCTTCAATTGAAAATCAAAAAGCATACATGAAATGGCGACAAGAAAGAGGAGATTTAGATGTATTTGGAACGGTGCTGCGTGAACCTCCTATTTTTGAAACGAGAGATCACATCTTTTCAAGCTAAACTTAACGGTAAAATGAAGGGAGAATATTATGGCCTACAGTAGTTTTGAATATGAGCTAAAAGATCAGGTAGCACATATTTCAATGTGTAGAGGTGATAATTTCAACACGATGACAAAAGTATTTTGGTCCGAATTACCAGAATTGATCGATAAAATCTCTGATGAAGGTGAAGCAAGAGTCATTGTACTTTCGGCACAAGGTAAGCATTTTTGTGCCGGCATGGACCTCGCTAATTTTCAAGATGATGGTGACTTTCTTAGTACTGGTACTAAAAAAGTTAGTCAAGGCAGGAAAAGTGAAGCTCAATTTAGAATGACGCGTGAGTTGCAATACTCCATCAGTTGTTTAGAAAAAGCCAGAGTTCCTGTGATTGCTGCCATACAAGGAGCGTGCATTGGCGGTGCAGTTGATTTGGTCACTGCATGTGACATTAGGTATGCCGCCAATGATGCCTTCTTTTGTATTCAAGAAATTAATATCGGTATGGCTGCTGATGTAGGAACCCTACAAAGACTTCCTTATTTAATCCCAGAAGGCATTGTTAGGGAGCTTGCCTATACAGGTAGGAGATTTTCTGCAGATGAAGCTTTGAAGTATGGGCTTGTTAATGCGGTCTTTGATACACATGAAGCAGTCATTGATCACGCTCTTAGTGTAGCTCATGAAATAGCTGATAAAGCTCCACTGGCGGTAACAGGCGCTAAAGAAATACTTAATTACAATCGTGATCATACTGTTGAAGAGTCTCTTAATTACACTGCACTTTGGAATTCTGCTATGAATTTTTCCGACGATATGATGGAAGCCTTCAAATCTAAGACTGAGAAGCGAGACTCTGATTTCCAGGGCTTAGTAAAAAAAAGAAAATACTTAGAAGATTAGATCTTTGCTTTCAAGCTCACCCTAAGAATCAAATAAACCAGCATTGATACCAAAAGCCCAATCAATGAGGGTGTTCCCCAATCTGGGGAATAGAAAGTACTAGCAGCACCTAGTATGTAAGCAATAAAGGCTGCAGGATTCCATTTTGCAATATTGTTGAAATGTCCTGAATGAAACTTTGCTCGATCAATCATGTAATACTCTACAATTACGGGCCCAATTAAAGGAGGAACAATACTCGCAAGTAAATTAATCCATTCCATAAAATTCTGATACAGGCCCAATCCAAGAATAGTACCTAAGGTCCCACAAATCACAGTCGTAACATGTTTCGGTCTTTTGAAAATACTTGAGGTTTGAATGACGGGCAGATATAGATTTGCGTCACCAGTGGTCCATAGGGCAAGGCTCATGCCAATGATTCCTATCCAAGCAATAATTATGCCTTGGTCCATTAAATAGGTTGTAAACATAAAATCACCGGAAACAATTCCACCGAGCGCACCTACTATTTGTAAGAACCATTGGGCGAAGATGAGTACGATAAAAGGTATTGCAATTGCTACCCAGGTTTTTTTAGCGAAACGAGTGTATTCTGGCATTACTACTGCACCGACAATCCATGAACCTATAACTAAATTTATGGCTTGAACCATGGTGAGTGGGTTTTTTGCAGCTAGTTCAGCAGAAAGGGCTTGGAAGGTTGAAAATCCTCCGGCTTGTTGGACGTTCAAATAAATTGCATATAAACCGACGAAGACTAAAACAGCTACCGACGGAATGCTGACTTTTTCCAATCCTTTTACTCCGAAATAGGTTGTAACCGTGTATAAAATTCCTGCAAAAACAGCAGCAATGTAGAATGTTGTTGAGGAAAAGATTTCAGAAACTGGAAGCTCAGGATGGAGCGCAGTTGTCCAGGTTGCACCGAAAGCACCTACCACGATTCCTTGCCAGCCAATGAGCAGAATTGAGATGAACACAACAGGTATGTATGCCCCTGCATTGCCATATACATAACGGTAAAGGAGACCGCTGTTACATGCTGTTTTGTAGCCAATATAGCCCACAAATGCACCGATAATAAAATTGACAAGATTGCCCAGAAATGATGCCAAAACTATGTCAGGCCAGAAAGGCAGACCATTTCCTAACAACCCACCGGTAAACAAGCCAGTAACCAAGAAACCCCAACCAAAAGCCAAGGCTAACAATGGACCCGCGTTTCTTCGTTGTTGTTCTGACAGTGCAGTAACTGGATTGTCAGCACTGTTTTTCTCAAACTCAGGATTCCATTTCCACCAGTTTTTAAATTTTTCAATCATTCTTATATAAGGTATCTGCTTTTATTACTTTAATTTTCACCTAAGATTCCTTAGTTTCATTGATGCATATCCGTTTGATCAAAACATCGTTTTTAAACCAATGCCAGACTCGGGATCGGAGGTCGTTTGTTTCATTGATTTGGATCATCTCATAGAAATAACTGTTGGGGATATCCCTGCGGATCCAACTGAGCATGAGTGTTTTAGAATCTATTTCCCAACAAGAACCTTTTATGCGATCGGTATCAAACCATATTCGAGCCTCTTTGCAAGTTGCATGCAACTCAAATTGCTCAGTTCTGCCATCGTTCCATGTGTAAGTATTTTGTTGGTAATATGGGTGTTCTTCCCTACCGGTAATTCTGCATATCAAATGGGAATTGTGACGATCTAGAATTTCACCTTGTGGTGAAAAATAAATGTATTCACCCACCCATTCACCATCGTGTCGAGCGAGAACTGGCATTGCATGTCTTAAATTCTTTTGCATGGTTTTATATCCTCTTATTGAATTATGAGACCCGAAAGATCCTGCATCAGGACTTACTTAGTTCGACGAGTTCGTAGTAGGTTTGCATATAGCCACCAACAGCTCCTTTCAAAAATAAATACTCGCCATCATTCGTACACCAAACGTCGTATGGAGGGTGTTCTTCTGGAAGTCCTGGAGTTCCAACAAATTGAAAGTGAAGAGCATCAAAAGTTCCTGCTTTAACGGTAATGGTTTCTTCGCCAACGAAATCAATGGTTGCAGTAATTGAGAATAGCATGGGTCCGGTTGCACCCCGATGATCTGGTGAGGACAATATCATTTCTCCAATATTTTGCGGTCCTTTATTTTTAGTGCGATCGTACAATCTCAAATGCCAAGCATCGCAGGCGATTGCGTGATTTTGAAATGTTTTCAACCGGCCATCAGTTTGCATCTTCTGGCTTACTCTTCCTTCCGGTGATGTAACCACTTCACATTCTGCATATGAATCATCAAAATTAAACCACCCTGTGCCCACAAATTTATCGTCGACTGATATCCTGACAAAACAATCCTGAGGTAGCCAATTTTCATCCAAAGAGTATGTAATGTCTCGCATTACAGCAGGACGGTCATCTATTTCACAATGAGCTACAATTTTTCGATGGCCATTGGCGTGTTTGTTGATAATAAAATATTCCCTGCCCCTTTCTTGTCCTTTGCGATCTTTTTTTTCACTGAGGTAAATGATTTTTCCAATTACGGTCTCATGGTCTTTTTGCAAGATGCTATCTTTATTCATTGTTGACTTCTTTTTCTTGATTTTCATCCTCACTCAATTCTCTTTGTATTTCAGGAGACGCCTCGTTTTCCGGCTCCACTTGTTCAATGGGTTCTGCTTTACCAAAACGTACCAGTAAATTGTAATGTGCTGTCTCATTTAATTGTTTGACCGTAATAATGGAATACGATTCTTGAAACATAGAGTTGGGAATAATTAACTCATCACCAGCAAAACCACAAATCCGTCCGCTCATTGATCTAAAGCTGATTGTATCCGAGCCTCTTATGGAAGATGCCGGTGGGCTGATTTGAATGTGATAAGACCTCGATCGTGGTCTGCCGTAGACAATCAAATTGCCACGATCAAGTACCTTATAATCTGAGATATCCCTTTGGTTAAAACAACTGGACCCTTCCATCGCTGTGTATCTTGGTGTATTTTTGTTGCTTAATTCTGCTTCTTGTCCACAACTGGTGATTAGAATAAGTGGTTGCAGCAGTGCAATAAGGTATAGGTTGTTGCGAAAGGAACTCATGAGTATATTTTCAAATCTACTGTAAAATATTATTTATTTAAGTCAGAATACCACTTTTTAAATTATATAATCGTTGGACAGGAAAAAACAAAATTACGCAAATAAACTTCTATGGAAAAAATTCTAGTCTGCCTAAAAAGAGTTGTTGATTACAACGTTAAAATCCGAATCAAACCCGATGAAACAGACGTGGTTACCGAGGGCGTGAAGATGAGTATAAATCCTTTTGATGAAATAGCTCTCGAAGAAGCTTTGCGAATCAAAGAAAGCGGACAAGCTGACGAAGTAATTATTGTTTCCGTTGGTTCAGAAGATTGCCAACAACAACTGAGAACCGGACTTGCCATGGGTGCTGATCGGGCAATATTGATCGAACATTCAGAAAATACCGAACCGCTTACGGTAGCCAAGTTACTGCATCAAATTGTTCAACAAGAACAACCTAAACTTATATTGTTGGGCAAGCAGGCAATTGATGATGATTGTAATCAGACAGGACAAATGCTTGCTGAATTGTGTTCTTATTCGCAGGCAACCTATGCGTCAAAACTCAGTGTTGGCAGCAATTCTCTGGAAGTAACTCGTGAAGTGGATCAAGGCCTTGAGACTCTAGAGATCGATTTACCTGCAATCGTAACCGTTGATCTTCGATTGAATGATCCTAGGTACGTGAAATTGCCCGACATTATGAAAGCTAAAAAGAAACCATTGGACGTAATCAATCCCAATGATCTTAAAATTTCTATGGATCCATTCTTTAAGGTAATTAGTGTTACCGCACCACCACCGAGAGAGAGCGGAATTAAGCTCAACGATGCCGGCGAATTGTTTGACGCACTTAAAGCAAAAGGCTTAGTTGATTAATTAATATGGATGCTGATATGAAAGTTTTGGTTGTTGCAGAACACAACGATGGCGCTATTAATCCCAGCACTTCCAAGACCTTGTCGTGTGTTGCTGAGTTGACATCGCTCGGGTCTGATCTATTGGTAATGGGAAATAATTCAGCTCTGGCAGAAGAGGCTGCTAGATTTCAAAACGTTGATTCTGTGTTGTATATGGGAAATGAAATATTTGAACATCAAATTGCTGCCGTCATGTCGCCAGTGATTGCTAAAATCGCTCAAGATTATGACTGTGTATTGTGTCCATCCACAACATTTGGTCGTGATCTAATGCCAAGGATTGCTGCTGCATTGGATGTCGGACAAATTACCGACATCATGAATGTGGTTGCTCCTCGAACATTTAAAAGACCCATCTACGCTGGCAATGCAATTCAAACCATAGAAATTCAAGACAATGTAAAAATTGCAGCAACAGTAAGATTAGCCTCTTACAAAGAGGTCGAAACGAATAACCAAGCAACAATAAAGAACATAGAACTTCCTGAAATTGAACTTCCATCGCACACAAGATTTTTGCGTATTGAATCTGAAATAACGGAACGTCCAGACCTTCAAGGTGCTTCTGTCGTTGTCTCTGGAGGAAGGGCGTTTGGCAGTTCTGAGAATTTTGAGCTTTTGTATAGTCTTGCCGATAAACTGGGTGCGGCTGTTGGGGCATCACGTGCAGCAGTCGATGCAGGTTACGTTCCCAACGATATGCAGGTTGGTCAAACTGGAAAAATTATTTCCCCAGATCTTTATATTGCTTTTGGCATTTCTGGTGCGATCCAGCATTTGGCAGGGATTAAAGACGCAGGGACCATTGTTGCGGTTAATAAAGATGCAGATGCTCCCATTTTTGAAATAGCCGATTTCGGCATTGTCGCAGACTTATTTGAATTTATTCCAGAATTTCTAGCTAAGCTCGGCTAATCGTTCATGCGAGCAAAGAAGCCCTCTAACTTATTGCTAGGTGTTGCCAGCGGTATTT
>Ga0207965_1000229_pt1 | contig 16001 bp, 15 predicted proteins | sample Knorr_S23_td_O2m_FD_185609 | JGI IMG/M metagenome (GOLD analysis project Ga0207965, IMG submission 185609) | Marine microbial communities from Southern Atlantic Ocean transect - Knorr_S23_td_O2min_ad_571m_LV (SPAdes) (version 2) | ecosystem: Environmental > Aquatic > Marine > Oceanic | place...
ATGTTAATCTAATTACTAAAATTATTAAACGGGGTTCTGAATGGGCTATTGGTCCTGAAATAGAAGAGTTTGAAAATGCAGTTAGTGATTATGTTGGTGTAGATTATTGTGCAGTGTTAAATTCAGGCACTTCTTCATTACATGCAACTTTATTGGCATTTGGACTAGGAAATGGTGATGAGATTCTTGTACCCTCATTTTCATTTATATCTACTGCAAATGCTGTACTATTTGTCAATGCAACTCCGTCATTTGTAGACATTGAAGAAGAAACACTTGGTCTAAATCCAAAACTAATCACAGAAAAAATATCAGCCAATACGAAAGCAGTGATCCCAATGGATTATGGTGGTACGTCATGTAATATTTCTGAAATACAAGAACACGCAAAAAATAATAATCTTATATTGATTGAAGATGGTGCAGAGTCGTTAGGTTCATCTGTTGGAGGAAAAAAAGTTGGCTCTATTTCTGATGCAACTATCTTTAGCTTTTGTGGAAACAAGGTGTTAACAACTGGTGAAGGTGGCGCAGTAGTTACAAATTCAAGGGAAATATATGATAAAATAAAATTAATTCGTTCACATGGACGATTAGATCAAGATAACTACTTTAACAGTACTTCTATGTCACAATATCTAGATCTTGGATATAACTGGAGAATGTCGTCCATTACTGCAGCACTAGGATTGGCTCAATTAAATAAACTTGAGAAGATAATTAAAATGCGTCAGAATAACGCTCAATACTTATCATCCAAACTTGCAAAATTTACTCAAATTAAAGTTCCAACTCCTCCAAATGGTTATGAGCACATATATCAGATGTACACGATTAGATTACCTGATAGAATTACCAGAGATTCACTTCATAATTTTCTAACAGCCAGGCGTATTTTCTCGAAAGTATACTTTACTCCAATACATACTACCTCATTTTATCAACAAAAATTTATGGTTGATGGTAATTCGCTGCCTATCACTGAAAAAATATCACAACAGGTTTTGACTCTACCATTATATCCTAATATGACTATGGAAGAGAAAGAACTCTTGGTGCAAACAATTTCTGAATTTTTTGAATCACAATAAATTTTTTCCTTATTGCTAATTATACGGACTAATTACCCACATATCTTTTTTTTCTAAACATTTTTTCTTTTCATCTTCTGTAATTAGAATTTCTTTAATCTTTTCTCCTTGTCTCAAACCAATTATCCTTTGTTTTTTTGAATATTTCTGTGCCAAACTTTTAATTTTGTAAGATTTCATTTTTGGAACAAAAATTTCACCAGTTTTAAGTACTGTCAAACATCTCAAAATAAATCTAGCAGCTTCATTTGAGTTGAACATGTATCTTTCCGCTAAAGGATGAGTGATTGATATTGGTTTTTTGTTTTTTAATTCCTTTTCCCAAATTTCAAAAACATTACCGCGTGAATCCATTACATTGCCAAAACGAACAGATGCAAACTTGGTTTCTTCAGTATGTATCCCAGCCCAGCTTACTAGTCTCTCAGTCAATTGCTTTGTTGTTCCATAAAGTGTAGTTGCATCTGCAGCTTTGTCTGTGCTAATATTAAGAAATATTCCCACTTTGTTTCGAATAGCCATCTTAATCATGTTAACCGTTCCGTTAATGTTGGTATCTATAGTCTCAATTGGATTATACTCTGAAATTTCTATATTCTTTATTGCCGCAGCATGAAAAATTATATCAGCTTTATTTCCAGCCATTTCTATTCTATCCTTATCTAGTATACTACCAAGTAACAATCTAAGTCTTGGGTCATCAACTTTATGTTTTAATTCAAACAATGCATGTTCGTTAATATCTAGAACACGGACTGAATGTATAGGATATTCTAAAAGTTTTTTTACTAATACAAAACCAATACTGCCAGCACCACCTGATACCAGAATTTTTTTATTTTTTAATATTTTTGATATCTTAGTTTGAAAATCTGATTTTTTCATATGTTTTTCCATTCTTATCAAGCGATTTTTAAATTGATCATTTAAGATTTTGGTATTTCTAATTATTTACGCACATTATATACGACTAGATAGGATTGAAAATTAATATTCCCATATTATAAGATAAAACCACTTGAAGGCACTAATAGTGGGATACGGTTCAATCGGAAAACGTCACATAAACAATTTATCTGTTATTCCCCGTTGCGAAATAATTGTATGCACCAAACAAAAGCAAGATAATTTTCTTAAAAAAAAACACTGTCAAACGTTTAGATCTTTAACACGATGCATACTAGAAGAACCCGACATTGCATTTGTTACAAATGAAACCAGCCATCATATTGATACTGCAATTAAATTGGCTAAAGCAGGTATACCTCTGTTTATAGAAAAGCCGTTATCAAATTCAATGGATAAGATTGAAAATTTAATATCAATTATAAAAGAAAAAAAAATAATAACAATGGTTGGCTGTAACCTACGGTTTCATCCATGCATCAAAAAATTAAAAAAACTTGTTTCTACTAAGAAAATTGGAAGAGTGGTATCGGTACATGCTGAAAACAGGTCATTTCTTCCTGATTGGCACCCATATGAAGACTATTCTAAACGATATGCTGCACGTAATGATTTAGGTGGTGGTGCCACGTTGACAAATATACATGAAATAGATTATCTATATTGGATTTTTGGAAATGCCCAAGAGCTTTATTCAATTAGTGGAAAATTAAGTAATCTTAGAATTTCAGCAGATGATTTTTCGTATATTGTATTACAATTTAAAAATAAAATCATTGCTGATATACATTTAGATTTTTTTCAAAATCCTCCATCACGTTATTGTAAAATATCTGGAACTAATGGGACAATCTACTGTGATCTTATTACAAACAAAATTAAAATATATTATCCAAAAAAGAAAAAATGGGCCGTATATTTAAAATTAAAAAATTATAATAATAATGATATGTATATAGACGAGATGCGTCATTTTGTTAATTGTGTGAAAATGAATCAAAAAACAATTAATAGTGTTAGTGATAGTATTCATACGTTAAGAATTTCAATCAATGCAAAAATGAAAAAATCAATTAGTGTGAAATCAAAAAAATGAACCCCATTATCAAACTCTTTAATTTGAAAAACAAGACAGTTATTCTGACAGGCTCTGCTGGACGGTTGGGAACAAGATTTGCACGTGTTTTATCTGAGGCAGGTGCTAGTGTTGTTTTAGTGGATATAGATGAACAAAAAAACAAGAAATTAGAAAAAACTCTAATTCAGAAATATAAAGCAAACACAATGTCATCTAATACTGATATATCAAATCAGAACGAAGTAAGAAAATTAGTTAAAGATGTTCTAAAAAAATACGGAAAAATTGATGTTTTAATAAATAATGCACATTTTATTCCAAGAGATCATCCTCAACGAGATGCTCCGTTTGAGAAATATTCATTGGACCTATGGGATCAGACTACAAAAATTAACATGCGAGGACTTTTTCTATGCTGTCAAGAATTTGGTAAAGTTATGGTAAAACAAAAGAGAGGTGTCATTGTAAATGTATCATCAATATATGGCATCAAAGGTTCTGATCAGAGAATATATGGTAAAAGTCGACTTAATACTCCGCCTTTTTACGCAGCCATAAAAGGTGGCGTAGTTAACTTTACACGATATCTTGCCGCATATTGGCATAGAAAAAACATTAGAGTGAACACATTGACTTTAGGTGGAGTACGTGACACGAAACTACAAGATGGGAATTTTATAAAAAAATATTCAGAGAAAACTATGGTTGGTAGAATGGCTAACAAAGAAGACTATGATGGTGCATTATTATTTTTATCATCAGATGCATCATCATATATGACTGGCTCTAATCTAATAATTGATGGTGGATGGTCTGCTTGGTAATCTACAAATAAAATTTTTGAAATTAAATTTTTAATAATTTTTTAGCAATCATTTCTGCTATTTGAAACTCAAATTCTGTATCAATCATTAAACCCGTTTCTAGTGGAATTTCATACGGAACAATTTTGGGCATATACAATCTTCCATATTTTAGTAATTTTTCTACGTAGAATGTATGTAAACCATTCAATTGATACACAATTGGTATATTTTGTCTGTTTGTAAATTCAAAATTCTTACTTTTACTAAATTTCAAGAATCCTTTGGAATTTAGTTCCATCATATTGAAGTATGGATTATGATGTTGCTTATAGACACCACATACAATATCACAATTCTTCTTAATTAGTAATTTTATTGAACCTTTAATATCATTATTTCTCACGAATGGTACTGTACAATCACGATTTACCATAATTTCAAACCTATATCCAACAGAACGTAATTTTTTTACTGCATGTATAATTACATCATCAGTAGAGGCCGTGTCAGTAGCTAATTTTTTTGGACGGATAAAGGGAACTTCTGCACCAAAATTCTTTGCAATCTTTGCAATTTCACTATCTTCAGTAGATACAATAACAGAGCTAAAAATGTTTGAATCTAATGCTGTTTCAATAGTATGAGCTATAAGCGGTTTGCCCGCTAAAAGCCTAATATTTTTTCTACGTACCCCTTTCGAGCCTCCTCTAGCAGCAATAAAACAAATTGGTTTCATAAACAAAAACATATGTTGTATTAAAAATAACTTTCGAATTACTTTGGTATTTTTTCAAAACAACGAATCAGTCTTACCAGTTCACTGAGTTCTGTGTATCCAAAACTTACATTATTATCGAAAAAATCTTTAGATTTATCTGGTGTGATATGTACTTCTATTATATTAGCACCTAAAATGGCTGCGGTAAGTGGTGCAGTAATTTCACAACAATGATTTGAGAATCCATGAAATTCTTTAATATTCTTAAAGTCTAAATCGTTAATGTTGCAAGGATATTTTGGAACACAATAGAGCCATTGAACTTGTGAGTGTTTAAAAAATTTACAACTGGTTGGTGATTTTTCAGTACTTATCATTATCTGTTTTCCTGTTTTCAGAAGATTTTCAAAAAGATCTGTAATTTTATTTTCTACTAGTTCTCTACCATCATACTCTCTAATCTTGAATCTTTTAACAAAAGGATTCAACAGATCAATGGCATCAACTGTCATTGGAGTACAAAACCATTCTATTCCAGTTTCTTTTGCTAATTCATTAATAATTTCTATATTATTTTTTGATATTGATGATTTGAATAAGCGAGATTTTTGTGGGTGGTCTTTAATTATATCTTCGTTAAATGATTGAAATTTAACAGCATTACATCCTGCATTTCTTGCATTTTCCATCATACTCTTTGCAATTTCAAAATCTCCATCCCAATTAACCCCAATTTCTGCTACCACAAAAACCATATCACGCTATTTTTTTTAGTATATAATAATTTTTTAAAATATCAGCTGTTTTTAAGATATTTCCGAGTCATAATTCCGTTTGTAAAACGTTATTTATTATGATATTTGTAAAATTTTTACTTCAAAGTTTTGGAATTGTTAATATTGGTCTTGGTTACTAAAAATTAAGTATGAAATATTGTAAAAAATGTTTAATGCCTGACACTAGACCTGGAATAAAATTTGATTCAAATGGTGTATGTGTAGCATGTATTAACTATGCAAAACAAAAGACCACAAATTGGGAACAACGCTTCGATGAATTAAAAACTATTTGTGATAAATACCGTGGTTGTAACGGAAAGGGTTACGATTGTGCTATAGCTGTATCTGGCGGAAAAGATTCCCATTTTCAAACCTATATTATGAAAGAGGTTCTAAAAATGAATCCTCTTTTATTATCTGTAGGAAATATTGATTGGACTGAAACTGGAAGGAGAAATCTTGAAAATCTGTCTGACGCATTTGGTTGTGATATAATTACTTTTCAACCTAACAGGCGTGTTGCAAGAATTATGTTCAAGAAAGCATTAGAAAAAATTGGCTCACCTAGTTGGTATCTTGATGCATTAATTTACGCATTTCCTGTTTCGATGACAATGAAAATGGGAATTAAACTACTTGTTTATGGTGAAGACATAAACTACACATATGGCGGAAAACAAGGTGTTGAAAAACCATCTGCTATAAACCAAGTAGAAAATGATGTTGTAAAACCTGTATGGGGTGAATGGCTTGATGATGAAATAACAGAAGAAGATTTGGCATCGACAAGAGTTCCATCTGCAGAGGAATGTAATGCGTATGGTTTAGAGGCTATCTACTTGAGTTACTTTGTACCTTGGAATTCTGTCCATAACTATGAAATTGCAAAACAATGGGGGTTTCAAAATCTTAGTAATGAATATGAAAGAGAAGGTTCAATTGATAATTACGATCAAATAGATTCTTTAACATACTTACTAAATCCATATCTCAAGTATTTGAAATTTGGACATGCAATAGCAACTGATAATGCATCTCGTTGGATACGTTACGGTATAAAAACAAGAGATGAAATGATTCCCATAGTTGAAGAGCGTGATAAAAAATTAGATCAATGTATTATTGACAAATTTTGTGAATTTACTAAAATGTCACATGCTGAGTTTTGGAAAATTATGGATAAATGGTATAATCAAGACTTGTTTAGGAGAGACAGTCATGGTAATTGGCATCCAAAATTCAAAGTAGGTCAATCACAATAAAATAATAAGTCTCATTTATTCACAGATTATTGATATTATGTTAAAACGAAGAAAAATACTGGTTACAACAGGGACAAGAGCCGAGTATGGAATACTTAGGCCTATATTAGAAAAAATAGAAACAAGTAAGAAATTAGATCTTCTTCTTGTTGTTACTGGCACACATAATTCTAAAAAATATGGTATGACCATCAACGAAATTAAAAAAGATGGTTTTAAGATTGCAAAAATTATAAAAATTTTGCCCAAATCCGATACTCCTTATTCTACATCACAGTCACTTGGTGAAGGAATAATATCTTTTTCAAAAGTTTTTAAAAAACTAAAACCAGACATCAATTTAATTTTAGGTGACAGGGATGAAATGTTAGCAGCAGCCATATCTGCTTATCATATGAATATACCAAATGCACACATTCATGGAGGAGATAAATCTGGGGGACTAGATGAATACAACAGACATGCAATAACAAAAATCTCTAACATTCATTTTCCAGCTACTGAAAAAAGTAAAAAGAGAATTTTGAAAATGGGGGAAAACTCAAAATTTGTTTTTCTTACAGGTTCTCCAAGTGTAGATGAAATTAAAAATAATAAAATTACAAACAAAAAAGATCTAGAAAATATATACGGAATTAATTTTCATGGGGATGAAATTTTATTAGTATATCATTCTGTAACTACACAACTTGAAAAAAATTCTGTACAAATCTACAACATTCTAAATTCAATTGTAAAATTAGGTCATATTTGTATTGTTATTGCACCAAATTCTGATACGGGGCGCAATGAAATTTTTTGTGCCTTGAAAAATTATTCAAAAAAACATAAATTTATAAAAATTTTTTCGACTTTGCCACGAAGTGATTATTTAGGAATGTTGAAAAACTGTGGAGTACTTGTAGGTAATTCTAGCAGTGGTATGATAGAGGCTAGCTATTTCCAAATACCTGTTGTTAATATAGGAATCAGGCAAAAAAATAGGGAAAGGGGAAAAAATGTAATTGATGTAAATACAAATTCAAAAAAATTAGTCTATCAAGCAATTCAAAAAGCATTGAAAATAAAAAAATCAAAAAAACCCACTTTTGATTTTACTTTTGGCAAAGGGAATTCTGCACAAAAGATTGTAGCACATTTAGAAAACATATCTCTTGGAAAAGACTTAATCCAGAAAGAATTGTCGTATTGACATGACTGACACCAAGGAAAATTGGGAAAAACCTGAGATTCTTCATGGAAAACTAACCAAGTATAACTATATTGTTCAATATCCTGAAAATCTCAAACTAGGAAAATATTTTGATATTGGTACTTTTACCTACATAAATAGCAAATTTAGCGTGGAAATTGGAGATAATGTTCAAATTGGCTCTCATTGTTCAATTTATTCAAATTCTACAATTGATAAAAAATCTGGACCAGTAATTTTAAAAGAAAATTGTAGGGTAGGAAGTCACAGTACTATAATGCCAAATGTTACCATAGGTAAAAATTCAATTATTGCTGCACATTCTTTTGTAACTTGTGACGTACCGCCTAACGAAGTATGGGTGGGGGTTCCTGCTAAATTTAAATCTGAATTAAAAAATAAAGATTAATTCATACTTTTTGTATCATAACCAAAAATCTTTTCAGCTATCTTATTGTATTCAATAGCTTTTTCCAATGTAACCATTCCAATTTCATCCTCTAATTCATCATCTAACATTGCAACTACTTCTTCTGCAATTCCAAATTTTGATTCTTGAAAAGCCACTTGAAAATCCACTGGTTTCCATTCCACAGTTCCCTTTTTACAAACAAATATCTTCTCTAATGGCATAAGACGATATGAATTTTCTTTTGTCATTATTTCAACCATCCACCTTCCACTAGATTCCCAATTTGCATGATATGAAAACGGAATATTTTCCTCTGACGTTCCAGCACCAACAAAAATTGATCCTGAAGTATGCCAAGCAAGTTTCCCAAATTGAAAAGAAGTTATTTCTTTTGGCATTCCTATTAATTCTAACGCCATGGTAATAACATGTAACGAATTACTAATTCCCCATAATGTGTATTCATTTTCTTGGTAAACACCAAATGGTATTTTATGTATCCATTCTGTAAAATCAAATTTACATGAGGTTATACCACCTTCGTTTTTAGCCAATTGCTTTATCTTGTGAAAATTTGGATACAGTAATCTATTATAAGCGATTCGTACCTTCTGTTTATCAATAATTTCATTCAAAGAAAATAATTCTTGATGAAAAAGTGAACCTGGCTTTTCTAATAGAATTCTAGTTTGCCCTGTTTTAATTGCTAATTTTGTAGCAGGTATCAAAAATTCTGTAGGTGTTGCAATTATGACAAGATCCTTTTTTCCAACAGTTGGCAATTGTTTTTCAAATCCCCCATCTAGAATTGTGTAATGAAATTTATCACTAAAATCTGACGCCTGTTTGGGTGATTTAGTGATTATTGTTACATCATTTACGCCTAATTGTTCTAGAGCATGGGCATATTCTTTTCCCATATACCCTCCGCCAATAATGAGGACTGATTTATCATCTAACGAGTAGGAATGAACTTTCTTTAATTTGTCGTATTTTTCATTGATTTTTTTCAGGTTATTGGGCATAGTTCTACATCCTCTTTTGATAATTTGTTTATATGTGCATTAAATATTCGGAATAATTCAGAGTGCCCATTGAATGACTCATTTAATGTTGGCAAGAGACATTTATCATTTTTTAATATATTATCAATAATATGAGTAGATGTACTACTTACATGTTCATAGTTAAATTCTAAATTATAATCTTTCACACCTCCATACGTTGTGATTTTATTATTTGTTTCATTAATTATTATCTTAAGTCTATTTGTAGATATTTCTAGAATTATTTCATCACTAAGATTTGGTAGAAATGTAATTGATAATGAGGAACCATTCTTTACAGTTCCGGTAATTGTACCTGAAAACTCTTTGAAATTTTGACCTCTTTTATTTGGTAGTAGTTCATCTAAAAGCGATTCACCGTTAAGGATGATTTTGTTATCTTCAACTAACCATGAAAATAAATCTATGTAATGAACTGCATTTGTCCCAAGACCACTTTTACTGTTAGCTTTAACAGAAAAACAAATCACTTTTTCTCCTTGTAAAAGTTCTTTGATTCTATGATATGACTTGAAACATCTAGGAGTTGTATTAACCCATCCTTTCCCATTAGACTCATTTATTTTTTCAAGCAGTCTATTGTATTCACTCACAGATTGACAAACTATTTTCTCTATCAAAAATCTTGTATTTCCTTTATTGATCAGTTCTAAAATTAAATCAACTCTTCCAATGGAGTTTGTAGCAACAACTACAAGATCGCCTGTTTTTTTCAATTCGTTTACTGATTTATACCAAAAAAATTCATGATTTGTTTTATCATAAGTAATTTCCTTTAAACGTAATTTGGCTAAATTTTGTGAATCATAGCTTGGTTCAACAATATCAACTTTAACTTCATGTGATAATTTGGCAATTGCTTGAAGATGTCTGCTCCCAATTTTACCACAGCCTACTAAAATTATCCTTTTACTCAATTATGCATCAACATCTTATGGTGGTTGTGTGAGCCAATATTTGATAGCCTTTTCTTTATCCCAACCAGGTGGTATTACAGTTGGATTAGGATGAAAGAAAGTACAAATTTCTTCATCATTAGGTGTCGACCACGTTACCTCTACAGTCTCATCATGTCTACAGGTGTTCTTACCAGTAAAAAATTCATCTCGTATATCTTGTGGTCCTAAAACTCTAAAAAATAATAACTCTGCATAATAGACTTTTACTGTACCATCAGGCCATTTGTTAAATATATCATGGTATGCATGGTTTACTATACCTTCAAGTTCCCGATAAACTTGTAATTCGGTGCCTCTTAGCTTAACAGATTCAGATATCTGGGAAATAACTCTTTTTTCTGTGGCTTCTGGTGAATCGTATATCTGTTTTTGCATCTCTTCCACATCAATCAATCCAAATTCTAATAATCCGCCCCAATGTGCAATATCTTCAATATCTGCTGGTCTAAATAACATTTCACGATACATATCGTCAATAATTTTTATATTTTCATCTGGTAACATTCCAACAATTTTATCAGGCGAAAACCTAGATGATAGCATTGCTACAGCAGTTTGTAAACCTTCATCTGACTCTAACAATTGTTTTTTAAGTTCAGTTTTTGTAATCACACCACTTTCTAATAATGGAGACCAATGTTCAAAAGCTAAATTATCTGCAGGTCTTAGTAATATTTCACGATAGACCTCATCAACAATTTTGTCGTAATCTGAATCAAATCCTGCTGAATAGTTCACAAAACTTGAATTTACTGTATTCATAGCATGCGAGAATTGATCTTTAGGAAAAAAATAGAATGGTGATAGTAAACCATGTAGTTTTAACTGAATTTTTGTTGAAAGTTTTGTAGATGACTCATCACCTCTGAAAATTTGTGTAATTTTCGTACCTTCAGCATCTCCACTCATAATTTCAACAGTATGTCTTTCATATGGAATAATTGTATGCTTTGCAAGTAATTCTACTTTAATTCCTTGGTTTATCATAGTTTCTTCAGCTAATATTACATTAGGCTCTTGTTCAATTATCACAACAGATAAAACATTTTTTGGCAGAATTGTGGGATAGTTTTCCACATCAGCCATAGTGTTAAACAAAACTTCCTTTCCAATATTATATTCACCTTCTATTTCGACTTCATTTAATTTTGGGTGAGCAAATTGCAAAGTGGGACGAACCCAATCTTTGTCATCTGTTGGTTCGTAAGTCAGTCCTCCACTACCCCATAATGCAATTGCAAATCCATCAACATCTTCAACAGCAGAAGTTGTGGAAAAATATCCTGGTGTTTCACATTGAACTTTTGTATAGAAGTCTTCACATCCAAATGTTGAGTCTATATATATGAAAGATGCAGGAATTGCTGCTGCTAGAAAAATATAGAAACAAACAATCCACTTATTTGTTTTATTCATACTCAAAAATTTTGAGTTTTTTGTTCCTTTAATCTTTTCCACATGATTATAGATACATGCATAGCTTAGTTGGATAAATTATTACAATTTATACGACCATAAAAAATAGATTTTTTAAAAGGGTGTGATTTGATAGGATGATGAATACTCTAGTTTGTATACCTGCCTTTAATGAAGAAGGCGCCATAGGAAAATTAGTAAGAAAAACACTTTCTTATGTAGACTCGGTGGTAGTATGTGATGATGGCTCTTCAGATAATACAGCAAAAGAAGCAGAGAACTCTGGTGCTCATGTAATAGTACATGATGAAAACAGGGGAAAAGGTTCAGCATTAAAATCCCTCTTTGAACATGCAAGACATTCTTCTGCTGATATTATTATAACAATAGATGGTGATGGACAATTTCTGCCTGAAGAAATAAAAAAACTTACCAAACCAATTATTGAAAAAACTTCAGATATTGTAGTGGGTTATAGATTTGATAATGATACAGAAATGCCTTCGTATAGAAAGATAGGAAATAAAATTTTGGATCATGCAACAAATATTGCAACCAGTATTCCGATTAGAGACACTCAAAGCGGATTTCGTGCATATTCCAAAAATGCAATTGAATTAATAGAATTTTCTAACGATGGGTTTACGGCAGATTCTGAAATCCTGATAGATGCATCAAAACATGGTTTAAGAATTTCAGAGGAAAAAATTACCGTGATTTATGATACTGGACGTAGAACTTCAACAAAAAATCCAATTTTGCACGGCAGTAGTGTTTTAGGGTCACTAATTGAAATGATTCTGGTTAAACATCCTTTGAAATATCTTGGCATTCCTGGATTGATTGTAATTTTTTGTGGTGTATTGCTTTCTTCTTACACTATTTCTGTTTTTAATCAAACAGCACTTCTACCAATCCCATTTGCTTTGGTTTCTATTGGCTTACTTTTATTAGGATTTTTATTATTAATGACGTCTGGAATTTTATTTGCTATTAACAGATCAATTTTTCATAAATAATACATGCAGATAAAATTAATTTAGGATAAAAACAAGCATGGCTTAAGTTTAAGCTAAATTCAAATAATTTTATACTACTTTTTTGTGACTTCTATTATGAATTTTAAAATAAACACATTCTTGTTGGAAAAGCACCAAACAAAAGATACTGGAGATGGACATACTAATGGTTCTCTAATTCCAGTGTGGAGAGATTGGGACAATCTGTTGAAAATTCATCCAAAGATGGTATATTTTACAACTATCAATCAGGGTGAAGTTAAAGGACCCCATTTGCATGTTACTAGGCATTATTACTTTTTGTGTATAAGAGGAAAAGTTGTCTTTATTGTTAGAGACCCATCTGGGAAATATCACGAGATTGAATCGAGTGATGAAAACCCTATACTAGTAGAAGTGCCAAAGAATTTCGCATCAAGTCACATCAACTTATCAAATGAAACAAGCATGATTCTCGCACTGGCCAATCCAGCATGGCACCCAGATGACAAAGATGAACATAATGTAACTTTTGATGATTATGATTGGAATAAATGGACAACAAATATTTCAAAAAAATAGGTTATTCAAAAGATCATTTTTTTATCATTTTTTAAAAACTGATCAAATAAATTAGAAATACCTGTTTTTATATCACAAAATTCAAACCCTATTTCCATTTTGATTTTTGTTGTATCTAGACAACCATTTGATGGACGTAACGCAACTTGTTGTTTTTCATTAGAGGTTATGGGAAAAATCAAATCTTTATTTAATCCAAATTTATCAGCGAGGGATAATGCAAATTCATGTCTATTAATACAACTTTTACCTACAGCATGAAACAGCCCACTAGTGTCAGTAGATATTATTTTAAGTATACACTTTGCTATGTCATCAGCAAGAGTAGGATTTCCATATTGGTCAGTAAATGCTTCTAACTTTAATCCATTTGTTAATTGTTTCAAGACAAAATTTGTAAATTTTGAGTTTTTATGCCAACCATAAATTACAGTAGTTCGTAGAATTACATTATTCTGCGAGCTTTCTAAAACAATTTTTTCTGCTTCTAATCTAGTCTTACCGTAATAGCTTATAGGATTACAAGAATCATTTTCATTGTAGAATCCTTTTTTGCCATCGAACACAAAGTTGGACGAAAAGTGAATAAGTTTTGACGATGTTTCAATACAGGCAGAACATATTTCTTTTGTTGATTTCACATGTAATTGATCTGCCATATTATGATTTAATTCACAGTAATCCACATTTTGAAATGCTGCAGTATTTACAACAATATCGGGAGAAAGTGATTTAATTAAATTGGCAGCAGAATTTTTTTTATCCAATAGATCAATAGAAAAGGATTCTGCTGAAGATGTTTCATATTTGTTGTTACAAAATGTAAAAAAAACTTTCATATTGTTAGAAGCTAATTTAATCAATGAACTCCCAACGAGACCGCTACCACCTATAATTAAAATAGATTTCAATATTTTCTGTTTAATCTGATATTATTTAATAAATTATTACTCAGTGATAGGTTTATTTGATATTTAAAAAATTTAAATTGTTTTGCAGGTTTTAGATAAGTTGTCTTGAGATAAAAAAGTCATCAGTCACCTTTTTTATCCATTCCACATGTTCAGGACCAATACTAGGGTGAATACCCAGTATGAAAGAATTTGTGGTGATTTTAGTTGCATTAGGATAACTCGTAATTGCCTGACTAAATTCGGTAATTTCACTATAAGCAGGGTGTAGCAGTATATTTCCACCAAAGAAAGTTCTTGTAGAGATTTTATGATCCTCATAAAAATTGCATATATCATATCTGTTAAATTTTGAAGTATCCTTTAATGTTAAAATAAATCCAAACCAATTAATTTTTTTCTTGGGATCATCATTTTTTGGAAGAATAAAATAATTGTCATATTTTTTAAAGTGATTATAAAGTTCCTCAAAATTCTCTCTTCTTCGTTGTTCAAACCAATCTAATCGTTTAAGCTGTTCTAACCCAATTGCACATTGTAGATCCAAGGGTTTAAGATTATAGCCAATCTCTCCATAAACAAATTTGTGATCAAATATTTCATTTGGCATAGATTCAATCCAATTTGAAAATCTTGTTCCACAAGTTCCGACCTTTGACTCATTTGCTTTTTTACCTACACAATAACAACCTCGCCCCCAATCACGCAGACTTCTGACTACTTGTTCAAATTTTTTATCAGAACATGCAACAAATCCACCTTCAGCTAGTGTAATGTGGTGTGCAGGATAAAATGAGCAGCTAGACATGATTCCAAAACTGCCAGTTAGTTTCCCATCAAAAGTACTGCGTAAGGCATCACAATTATCTTCTAATAATATTAAATCATGTTCTTCTACAACTTTCATAATTTTATCCATATTTGCTGGTGAGCCAAAATTATGTGAAAAAAATAAAACTTTGCATTCTTTATCAATAACATTCTCAATTGCCTCAGCATCTATATTATAATCACCTAGTTTTACATCAACAAAAACTGGTTCAAATCCATTTTGTATAATTGGGTTTAGAGTAGTTGGAAAACAAAATGCAGGGGTAATAATTTTTGCTTTTTTTAAATTAAAAGTATTTTTTGATTTCAATGCAGCCAACATTAGTAAGTTAGCAGAACTTCCAGAATTTGTAACAACGCCATAAGGTTGACCCATTAATTGACAAAATTCTTTTTCAAATTTTTGTGCATTTTCACCCTGTACCATCCATTCCTTAAGTAACGTAGTGATTGCTGCTACGAACTCTTCCTTTCTAAGATAAGGGCCTGCATGCTGAATTATGTCTTTACCTGGAACGTGAATTCGATTTTTGTCCTTATCATCATAATAATCCTCAAGAGCTTTTAGTAATTTTTCTTCTTTTTCATTCATTTTTACATCACACTGCTAAAAGTCTAAAAGCTATTAATGAATTCTTTTATCACATCTAAAAGTTTTTGATTTTTCTTTAATAAAATAGAATTGCAGCCTGCACTTTGTGCCGCATCAATATCCGTTTTTAAATCACCTATCATCCAGCTTTTTTTTAGATCAATTTTCAAATCTTCAGCAGCTTTTAATATTAATCCAGGTTTAGGTTTACGACAAAAACAATTTTCTTCAGGCAGATGTGGACAATAATATATTGCATCAATGAACGTATTGTTACTTTTCAAGTATTCTTGAAAATACTTGTGAATATTTTCTAGAGTTTTAACATCCAATAATTTTCGATTAATTGCAGATTGGTTAGTAATTATTACAATCAGAAAGTTTTTCTTTCTTAGTAGAAC
>Ga0207965_1000234_pt1 | contig 15929 bp, 16 predicted proteins | sample Knorr_S23_td_O2m_FD_185609 | JGI IMG/M metagenome (GOLD analysis project Ga0207965, IMG submission 185609) | Marine microbial communities from Southern Atlantic Ocean transect - Knorr_S23_td_O2min_ad_571m_LV (SPAdes) (version 2) | ecosystem: Environmental > Aquatic > Marine > Oceanic | place...
CCCATCACCTCGGCGCACGTCGCCTTCCGGAACTCTTTGGCCTCTGGCACCGGGGGGTCTCCGGCAGTCGGGTGCTCGTGGTGGTTCTGTTAGCAGCGAGCTACGCCTTGGCCGGTGGTCCAGGAACGGTCAGCTTCGTCGCCAAGGAGTTGTTCCTTGGTGCCGCCCATCACGCTGCCGCTTCCCACCCGGCACTCCTTGTTGTGGTGGCGATGGCTGTGTTAGCAGCCGCCTGCAACGTGGCGATCGTGGTCCGGTTGGTGGCGACGGTGTTCGGTTGGCGATTGGGAGTACGCGACGACCTACCCGGGCAAGACGTCGCCCACGACAAAGACCGTTGGGGCCCGGTGCTTTGGGTGCCGGCAGCCGGGCTCGTTCTGGTTCAGTACATCGGCGGCCTGCTACCCCCCGTGTGGAACTCGGTGTTCCGTCGGCTCGAGGTAAACGTCAACGACGAGGCGTTCACCGACGGCCTCCCATGGTTGTGGGAGCCCTTCTTGCACCCCGGTGCCCCACTGGCCATGTCGCTGGCGGCCATCGGACTGGGCGTCGTCCTCGGGTGCTCACAGAGGATGCGGGGCGATATCGACGACGTCCACGATCGGATTTACCCGGTCACGTACCGGTTGATTCTGGAGTACGGCCATCGCGCTTTCCACAGTCTCCAGACCGGCCATCTACGGCACTACCTGGTGTTTGTGTTCACGCTGCTGCTACTGGGCATTTCGTGGGCGGCGTGGATTGACCCAGCGATGCTGCGGTTACCCGACGGCGTCGCGCCCTTCGAGTCGCTGACCGGCCTGCTACTCGGGGCGGTTGTGTGCGCGGCGGCCATCGCCCTGCCCCTGGTTACCGAGCGGGTGGTTCGGGTACTGGTGCTTGGGGCAAGCGGGTTTGCCGTCGTCGGGCTCTACCTCGTGTACCAGGCCATAGACCTCGCCCTGACCCAGCTCATGTTCGAGATCATCTCGGTACTCCTGTTCCTGCTGGTGCTGCGGTTGCTCCCCCGGCTGGATCGGCGCCCCCTCATCGGCCGTAGGCCACGGTTGGCCCTGGCCGCGCTCGTCGGGATCACTATCGGTTGGATGACGCTGTTGGCCGGCCACGCGGCGGACCAGCGCACTAACGAGGCGGTGACCTTGGGCGCCTTCTTCGAGGAACACAGCCTCCACGGCACCGAGGTGACCGACGGCCGGGGTGGTGAGGGTCGCAACATCGTCAACGTGATCCTCGTGGACTTCCGGGGTTTCGACACACTGGGTGAGATCACCGTGTTGGCCACCGCCGCCCTCGGAGTTTGGTCGATGCTGCCCGGGCGTCGGCGACACCGAAACGATGAGGGCCAACCAGGCACCATCGCCGCGGAGGTGGAGCGGTGAGGATCGACTCGCTGATCCTGCGGACCGCGGTCCGGCTGGTGCTTCCGCTCACCGTCCTGCTCGCCATCTACGCGGCTCTCAATGGGCACAACGCTCCCGGTGGGGGGTTCATCGCCGGACTGGTCACCACGGTCGGCCTTTGCACCTACCGGATGGCCTTCGGGCAACGGGCATTCCACCGGCTGTTCCCCGTCCACCCCCGCTGGCTGGTGGTTGCCGGGCTCGGCCTGACGCTTGTCGTGGCGATCATCCCATTGCTGGCCGGGGAGCCGCTCCTCCGGTCGGCGTCGACCGTGCTACGCCTCGGCGGCCAGGAACTACACCTGGTCTCGGCGACCGTGTTCGACCTCGGTGTACTCGTTGTTGTTGTCGGTGTGGCCGTCGGGATGATCACCCGGTTGGGTGAGGAGTTGGGCCCATGACAACCGTCCTGGCCATCTGCGTGACGGTGATGGTCACGGTCAGCGTCTACCTGATGCTGTCGCGTGAACTGAAGTCGATCGCCATGGGGGTGTTCCTGCTGGGCCACGGCGCCAACCTGGCCATCCTCGCCATGAGCGGCTCCCCGGTGCTCCCGTGGGGCGGCCTGCGACAGCCCGCAATCCTTGGTGGTGAGCACCTCGTCGACGCCTTACCGCAGGCGCTGATCCTGACGGCCATCGTCATCAACTTCGCGGTGATGGGGTTCTTCCTGACCTTGCTGATCGTGACGGCCCGGAAGACGGGCACGCTAAACGTGGATGAACTGGCCGGCGAGGAGCCGCCAAGGTCGAGCCCCGAACTGGTCAGCGAACCAGCGCCGGCCGCCGGCCTCGAGACGCCAAGAGTGGCGGATTGATGACCAACCACCTACTCGGTCTCCTGGTGGTGATCCCGATGGCCACCAGTGTCGTCTCGGTTGCGTTGGTCGGCCGTCACAGGCCCCAGCGTGTGCTGGGCGTGTTGAGCCTCGGCTCGATGCTGCTGCTTTCCCTGCGTTGGCTGCTCGAGATCCGAGACGGCGATGTTCTCGTCTCACAGATGGGTGCCTGGCCGGCACCTTTCGGTATCACCCTGGTGTTCGACAGTCTGTCCGGTCTGCTGATCTGTGCCGGCCTCGTCGTGGCCCTGGGTTGCTACGTCCATGGATTCTCCACCCTTAGCCCGGAGACCGAACGGCGCTACTTCCATCCGCTGGCCCAACTTCTGATGGTCGGCGTCAACCAGTGCTTCCTCACCGGTGACCTCTTCAACCTGTTCGTCGGCTTCGAGATCATGCTGATGGCGTCGTACGGGCTGCTGTCGATCGGCGGGTCACGTCGGCAGATGGGACAGGCCTACAAGTACCTGGTGCTGAACCTGGTGGCCTCGACGGTTTTCGTCATCTCAGCCGGCCTGGTCTACGGGATGCTGGGCACTCTCAACCTTGCCGATCTGGCGCGCATCGTCAGTGGACGGGTCGCCTCGGGCGAAGGGCTCCCGACCGGCTTCGTCGCCGTGTCGGTCCTGCTGCTGTTCGTGTTCGGCGCCAAGGGTGCCATGTTCCCCCTGTGGTTCTGGCTACCCGACACCTACCACACCCCCCCAGTGGCGGTGGCCGCGCTGTTCAGTGGCCTGCTGACCAAAGTCGGCGTTTACGCCGTGGCTCGCACTTTCCCCTTGGTCTTCGCGGTCGGTGAGGCCCGCGACGTCGTGATACCCCTGCTGGTTGTCTCGGCCGGAGTCACCATGTTTCTCGGGGTACTCGGCGCGGTCTCCCAACACAACGTGAGACGGATCCTCGCTATCCACGTGATCAGCCAGGTCGGCTACATGGTGTTCGGCCTTTCGATGATGACGACGGCGGGTCTGGCCGGAGCGCTGTACTACATGGTCCAGCACATGGTGGTGAAGAGTTCACTGTTCCTGTGCTGCGGGGTGATGGAACGACACACCGGGTCTGACGACCTCGACAAGGTTGGTGGTCTGCTCAGGCGCGACACATTCCTCGGTGTGTCGTTTTTCGTTGCTGCGATGAGCCTGGTTGGCCTACCCCCGCTGAGCGGATTCTTCGGGAAACTGGTCCTCATCCGCGAGGGCTGGGGAATCCACTGGTGGCTCTCGGTGATTGCCCTCCTGACCGGCGCCCTGACGTTGCTGTCCATGCTGAAGGTCTGGACGACCGGCTTCTGGCTGCCGCCCGGATCGGAGACGTCGACCCCGACCGGTGAGCCAGGCGGCCTCCGGGGTGCCTACGTCGGCATCGGCTTCCTCGTAATCACCGCACTGTTCATCGGACTGGCGGCGGAGCCGATCTACGACATCGCCTTCCACGCCGGCGAGCAGCTCACCGACCCGACCGTCTACATCGAGGCGGTCGACCCGCACGGGCTGGTGGCGTCCCTAGGTGGTTCAGGATGAGTTGGCGGCTGGGCTTCAACGTCGGCGCGGCTGGCCTCTACGTGGTGTGGGCCGACCAGCGAACCTGGTTCGGAGTACTCGCCGGCCTCGTCGTCGGGTTCGCCCTCATCGCGGTGTATGACCTCACCACCGGACGTCCCAACTACGCCCTTCGTCTGATACGGCTGGTTCGGTTCGGCGCCTACTTCCTCGGCATCCTCGTACGGGCCAACCTCCAGATCGCCTGGGAAATCCTGACGCCGGGCTTCGACCAGAAGCCACGCATCCTCCGCTACCCCGTGGCCCACCTCAACCCAGTCCAAACCACGGTGCTGGCCAACGCCATCACGCTCACCCCGGGCACCCTGGTGGTGGATGTGACCCATGACGGAGGCCTCCTGTACGTGCACTGCATGTACGCCGAGGACCGTGAGGTGGCCATCGCCGGTCTCCGGAAGCTGGACCAACGCCTCCAGAGGGAGGTGTTCTCATGACCTCGGTGGTCGAGGTCATGGTCGACGTGGGGATCCTCGGCCTAGCGGTGGGGATGCTGCTCGCGTTGTACCGGATGGTGAAGGGGCCGCACCTGGCCGACCGGGCTATTGCCGGCGACATCCTGTCTCTGCTCGTCGTGGGCCTCGTCGTGCTACTGGCCGTCGACCAGCGACGGGCCGTGTCCCTGGACGCGGCCCTCCTGGTAGCGATCGTCGGGTTCGCGGCGACAGTTGCTTTTGCCCAGTACCTAAGCGGACTCCAGGTTGACGATGAGCCGCCGGAAGACCGAGCGGGGGTCTAGATGGCCGTGCTCCGAGACGTCATCACCGTCACCTTCCTGGTGGTTGGTTTGGGGTTCATGCTCGTCGGTGTGTGCGGGATCGTTCGCCTGCCCGACGCCTACCAGAGGCTGCATGCCTCCAGCAAGTGCACGACACTGGGCCTGCTAGGCCTACTGGTGGGAGCGGCCGTCCACATAGGGACCCCGGAGTCGATAGTCAAGGCCGCCCTGACCATCGTGTTCGCCTTCGTGGCCACACCAGTCGGTTCCCACGCTCTGGCTAAGAGCGCGCATGCGGCGGGGATGCCGCAGTGGGATGGCACATTGTCCGACGAGCTGGCCGAGGACCAGGGAGGGATCGGATTGTGACCGGCCCTGGCTCCGGCGCGGCGGGTTGACGAGATTCGACGTCATGGGACTGCAGAGACTCTGGTTCGAGCGGGGTTGTCCGGAACGTCTCCGACCGGTCCTGATCGACCGGGTCGAGCCGGTGGGACCTGATGAGGCCGATCTGGCTGGTGCCCACGCGGTACTAGCCGGGAGCCGGATCTGGGACCGGGCGTCCATCGAGTCGGTACCCGGTCTCCGGGTGATCGCCCGAACGGGGATCGGCGTGGATTCAGTGGATCTAGTCGCCGCCACCAGCCATGGCGTGCTGGTCTGCAACACCCCGGACGGCCCGACGGTACCGACCGCCGAGCACGCGGTGATGCTGCTGTTAACGGCGGCCAAGAACCTCAAGGCACTCCACCCACTCCTCAAGCCCGATGACGACCCAAACCAGCTCGGAACGAGCAGCGCGCTGGAGTTAGACGGTCGGTGCCTGGGCCTGGTTGGCTACGGCCGGATCGGCCAACGAGTGGCGGCTATCGCCAAGGCACTGGGCATGGAGGTGGTGGCCCACGACCCGTTCGTTGATCACGCCGAGGTGGAACTCCTTCCTCTCGAGGAGTTCTGGCCCCGGTGCGACGCCATCTCGCTGCACGCGCCGCTTACTGACGACACCCGGTGCATGGTCGATGCCGCAGCGTTCGCTGCCATGAGGCCCGGGGTGATCCTGGTCAACACGGCCCGTGGTGGGCTGGTCGACCACGAGGCGCTCATGGCCGCTCTTGACGACGGCACCGTCCGGGCGGCCGGCCTTGATGTGACTGATCCCGAACCGCTGCCGTTTGACCACCCGTTGTGGCAACGTCGGGAGGTGATGGTGACCCCGCACGTGGCCTCGGCGACGGTGAGGGGCCGGGAAAGGATGGTCGGCATGGCAGTCGAGCAGGTACTCATGGCCCTAGCCGGCGAGCGGCCGACCCACCTCGTCAATCCCGAGGTCCTGGAACCCCCCGAGTGACCGGGCAGGCCGGTAGCACGCCTACCATCGGGGGTGTCTTCCGGCCCGTCAGGAGTCAGCGATGACCGACACCACCAACCCACCCCGGGCCGGCTTCCGATCCTTCCAGGAGTCGACCAAGGAGGACTGGGCCCTGATTATGGCCCAGAGGGGGGAGTTGGAGGCCGCTCTGCCCGACCGGATCCTGGAGCAGTTCGAGTACCTCCGCAACGACTACGGGGGTTTTCCGGTGGACCGCCTCGAGCACAGTGTCCAGACGGCCACCCGGGCCGAACGTGCCGGTCGCGACGACGAGTACGTGCTGTGCGCGCTACTCCACGACCTTGGCGATCCGCTTACCCCCTACAACCACCCCGACGTCGGGGCGGCTGTCCTCAAGCCGTTCGTGTCCGAGGCCAACCACTGGATGGTTGCCAAACACGGCATCTTCCAGGGTTACTACTTCTGGCACCACCTGGGTGGCGACCGGAACACCCGTGACCAGTACGCAGGCCACGAGCACTACGACCGGTGCGAGGAGTTCTGCTCCGAGTACGACTCACCGGCCTTCGACCCGTCCTACGACTCCAACCCGCTCGAACACTACGAGCCCCTCATCAGGGAGTTCTTCGGCCGTCACCCCTGGCGCTGATCAGGGTGTTAGAGCGTCGTTGCAGTCAGGCCGGGGTAAGTACCGGTCCCATCATCTCGGCGTAGTTGTCGAGGTAGAAGCGGTCCCGGGCACCCTCAGGGGTCTCCTCCATGCTCTTCTCGAAGCGTCCGAGGGGGTCCTTGCCGCCCTCAGGGTGGGGGTAGTCCGAGGAGAAGAGGAACAGGTCGTCACCGCACTCGTCGATCAGCCAGCCGACGGGCTCGGTCGGGAAGGGCGTGAAGAACAACTGGCGGTGTACGTAGTCGGATGCCTTCTCGGGGAGTTCGGCCAAGGTCGGTTCGGTGCGTCCGAAGGTGGACTGGCAAATGTCTAGGCGACGAAGCCATGGCACCACCCACATGGCCCCTTGCTCGATGCAACCACCCCGAAGTCCGGGGTGCGCCTCAAGGACACCGTCCAGCACTAAGGCGCCCAGAAACTGCTCAGGCTGCTGGTGGATAACCATGTAGTCCTTGCCGCGTACGTTCTCACCGCCACCCAGGAAGTCACTGACCAGGCGGTCGTTGTCGTGAAACGCCGGCTTGAGGCTGCGGCCTCCGCCGCCGATGTGGATCATGAACGGCACACCGCGCTCCTCGAGCACTGACCACACAGGGTCGTATTCGGGGTGGGTGGGGCTGATGCCGTCCCCTGGATGTGAGGGGAACAACAGCGCGCCGGCACCGAGGTCGAGTGCTTCGACGACGGTTGCCAGGGTCGACTCGGGGCCGTTCCAGAAAGCCTGGGCAACGGCGATCAGACGGTGGTCACCGCCGCAGAAGTCGGTCATAGCCCGGTTGAGGGCGGTCAGCCCCCCCTGGACGACCTCGGGGTCGTCACCGGCGAACTGGGTCGCCGCGAAGGTGGAGAAGACCAGTTGGCTCCTGAAGCCCAGGAGGTCAAGGGCACGACTCCTTTCAGAAGGGTCGAAGGCCCCGAGCCCCGACCAACCCTTCGCTGTAAGGAGGTTCCTCTCGGCCTCCTCGGCTCGTTCGGGATCGTCGCGTCGTGCAGAGGCCTCGGCCACGGCCTGGTCAGCGAGAGCGCCCGCTCCGCCCAGGTAGAGCGGCCTGAGGCGATCGCGGATATCCGGATCGGCGTAGGACTCCAGCCAGTCGGGGAGTTCCATGAGGTGGCTGTCCGCGTCATAGACAGTGCGCCCCTCAACGTAAGCCATGGCTCCCCCTGCGATGTTCGGCGCCCGGTAGATCGGCGATGACAGTAGTGGTGGTCGGGCCTGACCGGCGAGTCACCGATGGTGCACTAGCTGGCGGAGACGCTGGTTCCCACAGTCTGATCGTGGCCTAGCATCGGTGCCGCATGATCCTGTCCGACCGTTCAATCCGCGAAGCCGTTGCCGCCGGACGCATCGTGATCGAACCGTTCGACGAGCAGTGCGTCCAACCCTCGTCGGTGGACCTCCACCTTGACCACCGATTCCTGGTTTTCCGCAACCACACCATGAGCCACATCGACGTACGCGCCGACCTATCCGAGTTGACGGATCTGGTCGAGGCCGCCCCCAACAATCCGTTCATGCTCCATCCGGGAGAGTTTGTGCTCGGGTCGACCTCCGAGCGAGTGGTAGTACCCGACGACCTGGTAGCACGGCTGGAGGGCAAGTCCAGCCTTGGGCGCCTCGGTCTGCTCATCCACTCGACCGCTGGCTACGTGGACGCCGGCTGGGATGGTCAACTCACCTTGGAGTTATCCAACGTGGCCAACCTCCCCATCACCCTCTATCCGGGCATGAAGATCGGACAGATCTCGTTCGTGCAAATGACTACACCGGCCGAGAGGCCCTACGGCTCGGCGGACCTGGGCTCGAAGTACCGCGGCCAGGAGGGCCCCCGGGCAAGCCGCTACTGGGAGAACTTCGGCGACTAGCCCTCAGTGGCTGCTGTGAACGCCTCTTCGATGGCCGGCGTTTCGCCGGCCCGGATGGCGTCAAGGAGGTGGATGGCAACGTCGGCCACCTGTACCTGGTCGTCCTCGATGCCCTCGCCTTTCACACCGTCGTCGATCATCACGTAACAGAACGGGCAGGCTGTGGCTATCCGGTCGGCGCCGGTGGCCAACAGTTCCTGGGATCGTTCCACGTTGATGTTCTTGCCGGTGTGCTCCTCCATCCACATCCGGCCGCCGCCGGCCCCGCAGCACATACCTTTGGTGCCATGTCGCTCGGCCTCGACGACTTCCAGACCACCGATACTGCCCACCACCCTGCGGGGTGCCTGGTAGACGTCGTTGTGACGGCCCAGATAGCAGGAGTCGTGGTAGACGAGCCGGCCGTCCAGCCGGGCGTCGGAGACATCGAGCCGACCGGATTCGATCAGCCACTCCAAGAGTTGGCTGTGGTGGATGACCTCGTAGTGCCCGCCCAACTGCGGGTACTCGTTGCCCAGCGTGTTGAAGCAGTGGGGGCACTGGGTGATGATCTTGACCACCCCCATGGCGTTGAGGGTCTCGACGTTCTGAGCGGCCATCATCTGGAATAGGTACTCGTTGCCGGAACGGCGGGCCGGGTCACCGGTGCACATCTCGGACGGTCCGAGGATGGAGAACGACACCCCGGCCAGGGTGAGCAGCTCGGCCATGGCCCGCGACACCTTCTTGTTCTTGTCGTCGAATGAGCCGGCGCAACCCACCCAGTAGAGGTATTCGGACTCGAGAGGGTCTCCTCCATCGAGGATGGTGACGCCCTCGAGGTCGTCCGCCCACTCGGCGCGAGCACCCTGGGAAAGGCCCCACGGATTGCCGGAGTTCTCCATGGCCCGGTAGGCGGTCCCCAGTTCAGTGGGGAAGTCGGACTCCATGAGAGACAGGTAGCGCCGCATGTCGAGGATCTTGTCGAGGATCTCGATGTTGACCGGGCAGATCTCGTCACAGGCCCTGCAGGATGTGCACGCCCAGAGCTCCTCCGAAGTCACCCGTTCGAACATGGTCCCGGCGGGCACAGAGATCTCGGCGTCCACGCCGATGGGCGGCGAGACCCCCGGAGTTCCGGTAGCCGCCATGACCTCACCGGCCTTGAGGACGATCTCCCGGGGGTCGAGCGGCTTACCGGTGGCATGGGCCGGGCAGACGCTGGTGCACCGGCCGCACATGGTGCACGAGTCAAGGTCCAGCAACTGTTTCCAGGTGAACTCCTCGATGGTGGAGACGCCAAAGCTCTCCAACTCAGTCTCCATAAGGTCGGGCAGCGGCTTCATGGCGCCCTTGGGCCGGTCCCGGTCCCGTAAGTACATGTTCAGAGGCGAGGTGAACATGTGGCGGATCATGGTGACGGGTAGCAGGACCAAGAAGGCCACGAACGACGCCACGTGGGCCACCCACCAGACCTGGTGCCAGCCGGCGGCGTGGTCGGCCAGCAGTCCGAAACGGTCGACCACCGAGGCCAGCGGGTGGCCGACCACCGACCACGTCTCGGCGCCGCGAGAAGAGGCGTCGACGAGCGCAATACGGAAGGCCTCGGCGCCGAACCCGGTGACCCCGATGGCCAGGAAGACCAGCAGAACTGCGGCGTGCTCCGGCCTGGACTTGATACGGATCCGGTAAGGACGGAAGCGTCGAGGGCCGTACCGCCGTAACAGGGCCCAAACAACTCCCACCAGGAAGAGCACCCCAGCCACGTCACCTACCGCGGTGAAGGCACGGTAGGTGTCACCGTGGAGGAACTTGGCCTCTCCGGGGACCTGGTGGTTGACCTCGAGGACAGTGGTGACCGCTAGCAGGACCAGAAAGGGGAAGTAGATCAGTGAGTGCATCACCCCGGCGGCCGGTTCCCGCAGCAGGGTTCGCATGTACACGCCGGTGCGGAAGTCGGCGAAGCGCCGTTTGGCGTTACTACCGGTGGTGGCCCGATTATCGGGGGTGCCCCGACCCCAGTTTCTGACCCGATTGGCGAACAGCACCGCGCCATAGACGATGAGCACCGGGATGACGATGTAGAAGGCGAACTTGAGGGCCCCAGGGACGTTGCCGAACACCTCACGGGTGATTGGTGAGTCGTCGTGGAATCCAGTGACGGCGGCCGTGAGGCCGGAGCCGGCGGTGAACAGGGCCACCAATACTCCGAGGCCGATGACCGCGCGATGAGGGCGGATGCGCTGCCTCTCCATGACTGCCGAACCCTATCCTCTCGGTCTGATCGCTCGGCGAAACGGAAATAGATGGTTGGCCAGACTGTCCGGTCCACCAGCTACCGGGTACCACCGGCGGTTCCGTGACAGTCGGTTAAGCCCGCCACGGAACGGAACCGGCCGGTGTCAACTGAGCTCTCCTGAGGAGATCGTCAGGTAGGGAGTGGTCAGCCGGCTTGTCGGCCGACCGCCTCAGCGGCGACCCGAGCCGCTTCCGGGTCGAGGGCCCGCTGGAGGACCGGGCACTCTTCGATTGGTCGGAGGTCGTTATCGAGCTCGTAGACCAACGGGGTACCGGTAGGGATGTTGAGTCCGGTGACAGCGTCGTCGCCGATCCGATCGAGATGCTTGCAGAGAGCTCGGAGGCTGTTGCCGTGCGCTGAGATCAGAACCATCTGCCCGGCCGCCAGGTCGGGCGCGATGGCCTCCTCCCAGTAGGAGAGGAGGCGGACCACAACGTCGGCCAGGCACTCGGTTAGGGGCATGGCGCCCTCAGGAACTTCGGCGAAGCGGGGGTCGTTCTGAGGGTTGTAGGGGTTATCGGTGCCGATAGGCGGCGGCGGGGTGGTATAGCCGCGCCGCCAAGCCAGAAACTGCTCGTCACCGTAGCGTTCCCGTGTCGCCACCTTGTCGAGGCCGGTCAGGTCCCCGTAGTGACGTTCGTTGAGCCGCCAGTCGCGTTGCACAGGGATATCAGGCCGCCCGAGGGCCTCTAGCACCAGGTCGGTGGTCCGGATGGCCCGAGTCTGCAGCGAGGTGTGGGCTATGTCGGGAAACATGCCACGGTCGGCCAACTGCGCCCCAGCGGACCGGGCCTCCTGCTCACCGGCCGGGGTGAGATCACAGTCGTACCAGCCAGTGAACCGGTTCGCGGCGTTCCATTCGCTTTGGCCATGGCGGAGCAGAATCAGCGTGGGCACGGCCCCAGTCCACCAGCGTTCCGGCGCACTGTCCACGACTTAAACTTGACAAAGAAGCACTAAGGATTATATAGTGGATACAACACAGAAAATAGCACAGCCAAGGTGGAGAGTCCGCAGGCTCCCCGTAGCCTGTCCGCCGGTCCCGAACCGCCTCCTACCCCCCTGAGTGAGACCGGGACCGGCGGGTCATCCATCCCGACAACCTGCCATCCCCCTGGAAGAAGAAGAGACAGGAGCAACGACATGGCCAAGGCCGTAGGAATCGATCTGGGCACCACCAACTCTGTGGTTGCCGTCCTAGAAGGCGGCGACCCGATAGTTATCGCCAACGCCGAGGGTTCCCGCACCACCCCTTCGGTAGTGGCCTTCGCCAAAGACGGGGAGGTCCTGGTCGGCGAGGTGGCCAAGCGCCAGGCCATCACGAACCCCGATCGGACCATCCGCTCGGTCAAGCGCCACATCGGTACCGGCTGGTCGCAGGCAATAGACGATAAGGACTACACCCCCCAGGAGATCTCGTCCCGGGTCCTTCAGAAGCTCAAGCGCGATGCCGAGGCCTACCTCGGAACTCCGGTCACCCAGGCCGTTGTGACGGTCCCGGCCTACTTCGACGATGCCCAGCGCACGGCAACCAAGGAGGCAGGCCAGATTGCCGGGCTCGAGGTGCTGCGCATCATCAACGAGCCGACGGCGGCCGCCCTGGCCTACGGCCTCGACAAAGAGGGCGCCGACCAGACGATCCTCGTGTTCGACCTCGGGGGCGGCACCTTCGACGTGTCGATTCTCGAGATCGGTGATGGCGTTTTCGAAGTTAAGGCCACCCACGGGGATACCGCCCTGGGTGGCGACGACTGGGACGAGGCCGTCATCGAATGGATCGTCACCAAGTTCAAGAACGACCACGGTGTCGACCTGAGTGGTGACCCCATGGCCGTGCAGCGGCTCAAGGAGGCAGCCGAGAAGGCCAAGGTCGAACTCTCACAGGTTCAACAGACCCAGGTGAATCTGCCCTTCGTCACGGCTACCAGCGAGGGCCCACTCCACCTCGATTATTCGTTGTCCCGATCCAAGTTCCAGGAACTCACCGCGGATCTCCTCAAGCGCTGCCGTACCCCCTTCGAGCAGGCCATCACCGACGCCGGGGTCTCGAAAGGCAAGATCGACCATGTGATCCTGGTCGGCGGCTCAACCCGCATGCCCGCGGTGGTCGACCTGGTCACCGAGATCTCGGGCAGTGAGCCGTCCAAGAACGTGAACCCGGACGAAGTGGTGGCCATCGGGGCCGCCGTCCAGGCTGGCGTGCTCGTTGGTGAGGTGAAAGATGTGCTCCTGCTGGACGTCACCCCGCTGTCTCTGGGGATCGAGACCAAGGGAGGAGTGATGACCCGACTTATTGAGCGGAACACCACCATCCCGATCCAGCGGTCCGAGGTGTTTACTACCGCCGAAGACAACCAACCCTCAGTGGAGATCCACGTACTGCAGGGCGAGAGGGACATGTCCCAGTTCAACAAGACACTGGGCAAGTTCCAGCTAGTCGACATCCCCCCGGCGCCCCGGGGCATGCCCCAGATCGAGGTCACCTTCGACATCGACGCCAACGGGATCGTGCACGTCTCAGCCAAGGATCGGGCCACCAACAACGAGCAGTCGATGACGATCACCGGCCAGTCGGCGCTGGACAAAGACGTCATCGACCAGATGGTCCGGGACGCCGAGACCCACGCCGAGGAAGACAAGGCCCGCCGGGAGGAGGCCGAGGTCCGCAACACCGGTGACAACCTCGTCTACCAGACGGAGAAGTTGCTGGCCGACCAGGCTGACAACCTCACCGACGATGAGAAGTCCAAGGTGGAGGAGAAACTGGCCACCCTCAAGGCGGCCCTGGAGGGCGAGGAGCTTGACACCATCCGCGATGCCACCGAGGCGCTCATGGCGGCCAGCCAGGAATTCGGCCAGCGTCTCTACGAGGCCGCCGCTCAGCAGGCCCACGACACGCCCGGAGGGGGTGGGCCCGAAGTCTCCGACGACGAGGTGGTCGACGCCGAGATCGTCGACGAACAGTGAGCGCCGTGCCGGCCAACCCGACCGGCTCCGCCGACCCCGCCGACGAAGTAGAGCCCCTGACAACCGGACAGGATGACGGAGCGGAGCCCGAGGTCACCGACCCTGCCGACGAGTCCGAGACCGCCGACGACCCGGGGTCAGACCAATACCTGGCCGACCTGCAGCGGGTAAGCGCCGAGTTCGCCAACTACCGGAAGCAAGCCAAAGATCGCAACGCTGAGGCCACCACCAGGGCCCGGGCCGACCTGGCCGGGCGCCTACTCCCCATCCTGGACGCCTGCGACGCGGCCATCTCCCAAGGGGCCGACGATGTGGTGGCCATCCGGAAGGCCGTGCTCGACGCACTCGAGCCGGTCGGCCTTGAGGTTCTAGATCCCAACGGTGATCCGTTCGACCCCACCCTCCATGAGGCGGTAGCCCACGAGCCGGCCGATGGGAACGACGACACCCCGGAGGTAGTCGAGGTCGTCCGACGGGGCTACGTGTGGGCGGGCCGGGTCCTACGACCCGCCATGGTGAGGGTGCGGGGCTAAGCCCCGGCCCGACGGGAGGCGAAGGTGACCGCCCAGAGGGAGTGGTTGGAGAAGGACTACTACCGGGTGCTCGGGGTCGACGAGAAGGCGTCGGCCAGTGAGGTCACCAAGTCCTACCGAAAGTTGGCCCGGAAGCTCCACCCCGATGCCAACCCCGACGACCCCACGGCTGAGGAGCGCTTCAAGGAGGTGTCCGCCGCCTACGACGTCCTCGGGGACGAGGGTCGGCGGACCGAATACGACGAGCTGCGCCGTCTGGGCCCAATGGGCGGAGGCTTTGGTCCGGGAGCCGGCGGTCCGGGCGGCATGCCCTTCGACATGGGGAATCTGGGCGACCTATTCGGTGGCCTGTTCGGTCAGAGCGACCACGCGGGTTCCCGACGTGGCCCGGACCTCGAGACGAGTCTGACCCTCTCGTTCATGGATGCCATCCGTGGAGTGACGGCCTCGGTCTCACTGCTGAGAGACGCTGTCTGCTCGACCTGTTCAGGTAACGGCGCCAGGCCCGGGACGAGCCCCCGGACCTGTGACACCTGTGGTGGACGGGGTACCCAACTCGACGACCAAGGGTTCTTCTCCTTCAGCCGACCCTGCGCGCACTGCGGCGGCCGCGGCCGTCGAATTGACGAACCGTGCGGCACTTGTGCCGGTTCCGGTACCGAACGCCGGCCCCGAACGGTAAAGGCCCGGATTCCGCCAGGGGTCGAGGACGGAGGGCGCATCAGGGTCAAGGGTCGGGGCGGTTCCGGACGGGGCGGGCCGAACGGCGACCTCTTTGTGATCGTGGTCGTCGAACCCCACCGGGTGTTCGGCCGTCGGGGGCGTGACCTGACCCTCGTATTGCCGGTCTCCTTCTCCGAGGCGGTCTTGGGTGCCGAGGTGGAGGTGCCGACCCTGGAGAGCGGGTCGGTCACCCTGCGCCTTCCGGCCGGAACACCGAGCGGTCGGACCTTCAGGGTCCGTGACCACGGGGTGGCCACCCGACGGGGCCGAGGCGACCTACTCGTCACCGTCGAGGTCGAGGTCCCGATCGAGCCGACCGACGGTGAACAGGCGGCCATCGAGGAGTTGGCCAGGGTGGCCGAGGGCAGCCCACGCGACCGCCTGACAGAATGGCTCCGGGGGGAGACCCCATGAACCCGGACCCCTCTTCCGGACGGACGGGAGGATGATCAGCATGGACCGGCCCCTACCGGACCAGGCCGTCTACGTGATCTCGGTAGCTGCTGAGCTTTCCGGGATGCACCCCCAGACGTTGCGCATCTACGAGCGCCGTGGCCTACTCGACCCGGCTCGCACGGCGGGCGGGAACCGGCGGTACAGCGACACGGACATTGCCATGCTTCGCCGGATTGCCGAACTGACCGCCCATGGGCTCAACCTTGCCGGGGTGAAGCGGGTGCTGGAGTTGGAGTCCGAGGTGTTCCGTTTGGCCTCCGAGTTGGATATGGCCCGGGCTGAGGTTGAGGCCGCAGTTGCTGAGGTCCATCGGACTTATCGGAGGGACCTGGTCCCGCTACACCAGAGCGTGACACTCTTTCGGCGAGAGAAACTTCCTTGACCTGCTTGTTCTCGCTCGTTTGAGAAGGATCCAAAGCTACCTGACAACCAGGTTACGAACCGGTTTCATTCCACAGTGGAGCCCCTGTGGTAGTGGGCCCCAGCGGGGTTCTCCACAGGGGATGTGGAAATGCCAAATCTTGAGTCGAGCCCACTAAAGTTCGATCCAACCGGACCACGCCCTTTCCGCCGGTGGCGCTGCGAATCCCGACG
>Ga0207965_1000235_pt1 | contig 15908 bp, 16 predicted proteins | sample Knorr_S23_td_O2m_FD_185609 | JGI IMG/M metagenome (GOLD analysis project Ga0207965, IMG submission 185609) | Marine microbial communities from Southern Atlantic Ocean transect - Knorr_S23_td_O2min_ad_571m_LV (SPAdes) (version 2) | ecosystem: Environmental > Aquatic > Marine > Oceanic | place...
AGCTACCAATATTAAGACAAAAATTGGCAAAGATGTTTCTAGAGAGTACTCGAGAAATTGAATCAGGACGTAGCCATTGTCCTCTAATAGAAAATTGACTCCCAGCCCAATTAACAACAACAAAAACAGGGTCCACAGAACGAGTTTCATGATGCGCTTGTCTCCTGAAGCAAGGCCAATGCATCATCAATTTCTGGAACCGATTGTTTCAGTTTGAAATTTTTTAAAACAGCGAGTTGGTTTAACAACTCTCTTACACTGGGTGTATCAATGCTGAAACTGCTTTCCATAAGTTCAATACAGCTGTTTAGAGAAGCTTGATATTTGTCATCATCACTCTGCAAAACTGCGAATCTTATCATCTCAAGTTGGAGACTAATAAGTGTTTTAGTGATCTGTTTCTGGGTTGCGTTAAGTTTTAAGCTTTGTGCATCGTTGTTACTTCTTACAACAACAAGGTTCTTGAATGCAGCGACTATTTGTTGCCAGGTATTCTCCAATACCAACCGGGCACGCTGCTGTTCATTTTCTTCTTCTGCCAGTTGCTGCATCTCGATTTTGTTAGCAACAAGTGAGTCAACTGAATGTTTAATGTTTTGCACACTAATGAGGATCTGGCTTTTTTTGATGTTGTAGCCCTCCGGATCCAGTTTTGATAAAGCCGATTGTACTGATTGTTCAACGATTTGATATTTGTTAGGTAACTGTAGAATGGATTGTTGTGCAGAGAGAAGGGCTGACTTTGCAGATGCTTGATTGCCAAATAATGAGAGCTCCGTTTTTGCTATATTCAGGAAGTATACAGCTTGATGTATCAGCCAATAGTCACCATCTGCAGAGGATATAGTCGAAACTTCGTTGATTTGGTTTTGCAGCCCGATCAAGATTTGTCGTTGTTCCGTGTCTCTGTTTCTTAATTGCTCCAAGTTGAAATTTTGGGTTTTAAAAATTTCTTTCATGTTTTCTTGGCTAGCAGCAACAGATGCTAGTTCCTCTCCATTGGCGTCGAGGGCTTGGGAAACGGCTTCAATTTTTTGATTGCTTTGATCAAAAGAAGCGTTTATTGAATCAATTATCTGTTGCCCATACCAAACCAACCCACCACAAGCAAAGATTAAAATTACAGTTAGTACGAACCACCGAGCCACCTTTGAGGTGATTTTCTTTTGAGGTTCAGCCGTTCCAACGGATGAGTCGTTTTTCTGCAATGATTTTTGTTTACTCATTTCCTCCAAATCCTATGCACAAGCCGATAAATTATTAGGCGATTCATTTTTCGGTTGATCTGATATGTTCTATATTTTTTTATAATTATTGGCTAATCTAATCAGCCTCCCTATCATTAGTGATAATACTTAAGTTTTACTAAGGAATCGATTATGGAAAATAATAATTTCGAAGATTGGGGTAGGAAATTATCGGCATTGCTTCCTGAATCTGCATCCCAGATCAAACAAGACATCGAAAAGAACATTAAATTTCTTATAAAAGATGCAATTAATAGAATGGATTTAGTCGAACGATCGGAATTGGAGGAACTCCAGTCAAAGCAGGTTAGTAAAATAAGCGAACTTCAGCAACGTATAGATGAACTAGAGGCACAAATTAAATAACAAGACATGCCTTGATGGGCATATTAGCCGTAGTTGAAATGAATGTTTTGAGAGATTGATTCCGAGAGGCTTTTAGCAACAGGACAGTTCAACGCTGCTTGTTCCAGCAGTTTTTTAGTTTCTGCGTCGTAACCGGTGGGAAAATAAAAATCGATTTTTATTTCAACAATTCGCCTTGGATCAACGCCCATAAACTTTTCCACGTCAGCACGGGTTCCCTCTATATCAATGTTGTGGCGACTGGCAATAATTCCCATGACGGTCATCATGCAGTTTGCTAGTGAGGTTGCGGCAAGATCAGTTGGCGAAAATGCTTCTCCCGTTCCTTCGTTGTCGAGCGGGGCATCCGTGGTAATTGTATCCCCAGATTGAAGGTGCTGACTCTTCGTTCTTAGGTTACCTGAATAAAAAACTACCGAAGTTGTCATACGGGATTAAAGCTGGTCCAGCATATAGCCGACTGCGTTTTCAACCTCTTCATCAGAAAGGTCAAGACGTCCGCCTTTGGCAGGCATTATTCCAATCTCACCCATGTATCCTTCCACAGCACGTTGAATGAGTACCGGTGTACCCTGCGCAACACGGGCTTCCCACGCGTCAACATCGCCTAAAAGCGGAGCCCCGCCAGCCCCAGTCATATGACATGCAATGCAAGCAGAATTGTAAACCTCCTCTCCACTCAATGCAGCCAGTACTGGTGGCGGAGCTGATTCTTGTATTTCAATGTTGGCTGGTTGTTCTTCTTTTTGGGTTAAAACAAAAACAGGGACTGTATTGTTTTCTTGATTGTATTTGCTGGTTGTTCTTTTAACTTGGCCCTTGATTAATCCACCACCGAAATCACTGACCACCTCAAACAACAATATGAGAAGAGCAATAACGACAATTAAAAGAACAAATCTAAGAGGGGAGAAACCTAATCCTGAGTCACTCAAAACAACTCCTTTTTAACTCGATATTTACTGGACAAGACAAAGCTGTCTTATGTTTTGCCAAGGAGTATAAAGCGTATTGGCTTTGTAATAAAGAGGATAAAGATATATTTTTTAGTAAGGATGAAACAAATTAAGAGAAAGAAATTTTGTATTTTAGTCAATCCAGTGGCTGGTGGCAGGAAAACCACAAAAATTTTTACCAAAATTCAGCCACTCTTTGATACTTCTTCAATCCAAAGTGTTAAGTATTTTAGTGACCGTCCCGGGTTTATTACCGACTTTATCATCAACAGTAATTTGTCTGAGTTTGATGGCTTATGTGTGGTAGGAGGAGACGGCACCATCCATGAAGCAGTTCTTGGGCTAATGAAATCAGGTAAAGCGAAAAGCATTCCTCTAGGGATTATCCCTGGTGGAACTGGCAATGCTTTTATTGAGGATTTAGGATGTCGAGACCCTATCAAAGCAGCCAATCGAATCATTGATGGGAAGGTAAGCCCGATTGATATTTTTCAGATAGTCCATAATGAAGCAACTTCTTATGCATTTAACATCATTGGGTGGGGCATGGCTTCTGATGTGAATATTCAAGCAGAGCAATGGCGATGGCTCGGAGGAATGCGGTACTCGATCTCTGCGATCATCAATATCATGGCATTTTTTAAGAAACGTCATTTACAGCTGAACTTGGCCGATAATTTGGTTAATAGTAAGTGCCTCTTCTTTGTTGCTCTAAATACCATACATACTGGCAAAGGCATGAAAATGGCCCCCCATGCAAAACTAAATGATGGTCTGATTGATACAATTTTGGTGAGAGATGTATCGAAATTAAGAGCGGTCAAAATTTTTACCCAGGTATTCTCTGGCAATCACATTTTTGACCCATCAGTTGAGTATCAACAAGTAAAAACTTTCTCTATTCACACCAAAGGCGACTTTTTGAATATTGATGGTGAAAACACCGGCCACACTCCGATCAATGTTTCGGTAGTACCCAATGCATTGAAAATATTTGCTGATCTTTAAAGTGCTCAAAGAACTGGATTGTCGATTGGTCATCTGAGATCATGCTCTTGTGAGCCAATCAGCAAAGAAAATCCCCATCTTTATCGTCATTGCATGTATTGCTCTCATTTTGATCTCTGTCTATTTGGAGCAAAATAAAAAAGCTAAAATCTTAGGCTCTATGGAGCCCAGCATTCAATCAACCAGTTCGACAGAGAAATAGGTAAATGAAGAATTTGGATCAAGATCCAGCTGTTCTTGTAAGCGAGGAAAGAGCAAAACTTTTTGCCCCCATCCAAGATAAACTCAAGATCTTAATGTCAAAACCCAATTCATTGTTGCAAATCGAGTTTGAAACCAATCAAAATAGTCAAAAAAATGATGGCGCCATTATCCAGTCCGGTCCATTCAATATTTCAATCAGAGCACTTGTTGCCACAAATCCTCTCAATGGCAAAATCATCAATGAAACGCCGTTCGCAGTATCTATCTGGAGACGACAGAAATTTGATTTAGAAACATTGCAAGGTTTTAAAAAGGAAGGGTGTGAAACTCCATCTGAGTCAGTGTTTCTAAACAAAGATTTTACATCCGCAGAAGAGGCGCTCGAATTTGCACTTGCTCAGATAAGATAGAGCAATTCGTTGATTCATCAGTCAATAATATCCGATTCTCGCTTATATTTGTCTTCATAACGAGTAATATCATCCTCACTAAGAATCTCGCCAAACTGTACTTCAACAACTTTCAAAATCTCTTTGTTCTCATTCGATAACCTGTGTTTAGCTCCCGGAGGAATGCAAATAGATTCGTTCTGATTGAGATAACTTTTCTCACCGTCGCACTCAACTGTGGCGATTCCTGAAGCTACCAGCCAATGTTCACTTCTATGTTTGTGAGATTGCAGTGAGAGTATCTCTCCTGGCGCCACAGATATTCTCTTCACAAGAAAATCTTTATCTTTTTCAAAAGTTTTGTAAGAACCCCAGGGTTTGATGATTTCATTCGAAACCAAGCTTGAGCTGGATTGGATTTTTTCCCCACCGACATTAAATCTCATTGCAATTTTATTTTCTCTACATACAGCTGCTTCGGGAACAGAATCTGTGTTATTTCTATCTCCTCCATTGGCAAAAATTTTTACATTTTCTTTTCTTGCAAGCCATAGCAAGGTTTTGCAAACGGTTAAATCTTCGTCAATTGATGCAATGACTTTATCGACAACAGCAAAACCTTCAACTATCTCCATTCTCTCTGCTATGGGCATAAAAACGTAACCTTTCTTCTCAATTAAAAAATTATCACTGTTTATAATCACGATCAATCTAGGAGCAAGCACAGAAGCTTCTGTGAACATCCTTAGATGTCCCACATGAATTGGGTCAAAGCCGCCACTTACTATTACACTTTCAATATTATTCATTGACTTTTATTTCTCAGTTCAGCTTTTCTCTCTTTATTTTAGTAACAACCCAACTTTACTCCAATAGTTCTCATGCAACAACATCTTGAAAAGACGATGTTTATCTAACAGATTTTAAGGGAAGAGAGTTACTTGGCTAAACAGTTAAATCTCAATACTATTTTCTCCAGGTCCAATAAGTATTTATCGTGTAGTTGGAAATAGTTCCAGTAGTCGTAGCACAGATAATTGATAAGACATCGTTAATCCCGAGCACAGTTGTTAGAAGCAGGAAAAATAAATAATAAAACAAAATCCCTGAAATACCTGCAGCAATATGAAAATTTGTCAGTCTTCTAAACACAGATAATGTTTTGGGCCGTTTTTTAAATGTCCAGTAGTTATTGAATAAGAAATTTGAAACTATGGAAGTTTCAATTGCTATTAAAGAAGCTACCTGTAAAGGGATTTGAAAATATCTATTTAGCAACAGATAAGCCCCTAAATTAACCGCCACCCCAACAAGTCCCACCAAGCAATATTTTATAAAATCTTCTGAATATCGAAATGTGATTTTTGTAACATTAACTAAAAATTCTATTTGGTCTTTAAGGGCTAATTTTGACTGACCCGTTACCCTATCCCTAAAAATAATTGGAACCTCAATTGGCTTGGCACCATTCCTGATAAGTTCACAAACCAATGAAGATTGAAAAGAATATCCCCTAGTGGATAAACCATCCAAATTACACTTAGGAAAAAGATTGGCTTTGATGCATCGAAAACCGGAGGTGCAATCCTGCACATTGCTAGCTTTACCAAGATGACGAATCAAAAAATTACCCACAATACTTAAAAATTTTCGCCAATAAGAGAAACCAGGAGTGCTACCACCAGGAACAAACCTTGATCCAATAACAAGGGAAAAACCGTCGTTAGCAAGATTGATGAATTTAGGAATGAGTGTTGGATCGTGTTGACCATCCGCATCTATCTGTAACATAAGGTCAGGTTTGAATGTTGATGTTGCAAACGAAAATCCTCTTTTGTAAGCATCGCCCAGACCCACCTTATTGCCGGTGACTAGATGAAGGCGAGGGAACTGTTTCATTTGTTTTTTGATAATTTCTTGAGTGCCATCTGGTGAATTATCATCCACAACGATTACATACAGTTGATGTGTGTCGATATCAGATTGTGTGGCAAAAATTGCTTTTGTAATCGATTCAATGTTTTCTGCTTCGTTATATGTTGGTAAAACCACACACGCTTTTAATGCTGATGCATTGTTTTGAGGGCTATGTTGCTTCATACAAAGGTCAGATTAGAGTTAATTTATATCCATGATTGAAACCACATTCTTCTAGAAAAAGCATCACTTTCCAAGTCGATACCGAGTTGGATTGGGAGCCAATAAATAAAAGAGACAACAATAATTGTGAGAATTCCCCAAGCAAGAAATTTATATTTTAAAGACTCTGATCTTGTAAGTTGTGTCAGGTACCAAGCAAGGGCAAGAAAAGCAAACACAGAAGCAGGTTGATAATGATAGAGAAATAGACAGCGAGATACTAATGCCCAAGGCAGGAGGTTGGCAAAGTACCCCAACAGTATGAACATGAATAAGTAAAACTTATGTGAAACAATTCCTTGGTTGATCCATCGCCAGAGTAATTTCAGCCACTGCACTAGCATCGTTAAAATTGCAATAGTAGAAAACCAGTACAGGAAAGGATTTGGGAACAAGTGCACATCTTTAAACAACATGATTTTATTGCCGAATGCATCTATTGCATCACTACTGCTAAAGAAATAACCGATTGGTCTGATCATGAAAGGCCATGAGTACCATTTTGAACAATACGGATGTTCATTTTCCTCGACCATAATTTGGTGATAGCCTAACATTTGCTGGTGCTTTTCTAGAAAACCATACTCCGTATTAAAACGAAGGTCTGGAATAGATATCACCACATATACCAGCACAGGAAGAACTAAAAAATACATTAAATATTCCCACTGAGGGACAGCATTTATGACGCTAATTTTTTCTTGTATGTTATTGAAAGTTTTTTGGGTGCGCAATCTATTGGTCTGATGTTTAGTGAATCTCAGTTCATGGGCATCAATTTTTTGTATGCCATAAAGGGCCACAAAAAAGGATAAAATAACCAACAAATAACCCAATCCATTCCATTTTATAGAGGCAGTAAGGCCTAAAAAAATACCACAGGAGAACAACCAGTAACGAGCATTACCATCTGAAGATTGTGATTTGACTGCACACAATAAAGCAGAGAGGCCAAAGAAGACAATGAAGACATTAGGCAAAGCAAATCGGGAATCGACCAACAGAGAACCATCGAGAGCAATAAAAAAACAAACGATTAGGGCAAAATTTTTATTCTTCCATATCGCATGGGCAACAAAATAACCAAGTAGACACAACAACGAGCCAAATACTGCATTAACCCATCGGTAACTTAAAGGAGGTATTTGTTCAAATGTCAAAGAATCAATGGAAGCTATATCAATCCAAGGTAGTTGCAAATAAATCCAAATAGCAGCGGCATATATGTAGTTTCCGAATGGTGGGTGTGAATAGAAAAAAGTTTCACCGGTTAAATAGTCAAATCCATAACGGGGGTAAAAAACTTCATCAAACGTAGATCCAGGAATATCTCCTAAATGTAAAAATCTTAAAGTAAACGAGCCAATTAGAATTAGTAAACCTATATACAGAGTCTTGTAATTTGAGAGCATTTAATCTTTTTCCATGTTCACAGGCATAAAGTGACAAAATATGTTGGCAAACTTGTTGCCTTTTAATGGCAGCGGACGACCGTGGATAAGCCGGGCGCTTTCATAGAAAATCACTTCACCAGGACTGAGAAATACATGATGTTTTCGATAATAATTGTCTTCAATGATGAGGGGCCAGTCTTCATCAACCACTTGGTCTACATTTATGATGGCACTAATAATGTGTGTTTTAAGCCTATCTCTGTGAGAAATTAAAACCGACCCTTTTTTGTAAACCCTTATTCCATAGACAAAAGTTGGTATAAGTTCGGTTTTGCTCCATGTTTCCAATTGAGGTTTTAAGGAGCTATGTATTTCTTTTCGCAATTCATCTGGCAACTCGATAACATCACTACCAAATTCTCCAGTTTCCTCTATTTCTACAAACCCCCCCTCAACAAACTCTGGCTTATGATTCTCCTGATTTGATCTATAAAAATGTATGATTTTTTTAAACAACCGATCATCCAACTTTGCTTTCTTAAAGCCTACTTGAGTGTAATTTGGAATGTATTCATTCGGCTCTTTAATAAACATTGGGCCTTGTCCTTTAGTTCTGAACCATTTTGTAATAATTGACTTGACCCCAGTCCGAACAGGATAAGCTTGATGGAGTGTATTGTGATTGTTGCTACCGTCCTCATTTAAACTGTTCCAAATGATCGCCATGCCTTTTTTTGGTTTTATCGTTTGTTTGAGTCGTATGAACTCCGTTTCACCCCCCGATTCAACATCATTCAGGTAGACCATGAAAGTGAAAGTTCGCTGCCCCCGTTCCCTTGCATGTTCTTCAAAAGCAGGGCCTTCAAAAAAATCTGTGTGCACTTTGAATTCTTCACCAGGTTGGTAATATTGTCCTTGTGTTATCTCAGAATAGGAAGGGTGTATACCCAATAAAGCGCATATACGCCGGTCAATGTCAGCAATTAATGGATCAGTAAGTTCTCCAAGATCACACGTTCTGCTTGTTCTGTAGGTCTCATCCACCTCTCCATCAGCAGCTACGGTTGATGGGCGTAATTTCTTTTTGACCAGTTCTGTAACTTGATCGCATTCTTCTGAGTTTAGAAAATTATCCAAGGTATAGAATTCTGCCAATTCCGTGTCTAATTTTTGGGCGTTGGGCATGTAGATACTGTGATCTTCCGAGAGAACACCCTCTGTAAACTCTGTCGATTGCTCTGTCTTTAATGGGTTAACAATGGTGGCTATGTCGGCATCTGGTACATGGCCCATTTCTTTTTCTATGTCGATTGGGCTAAAGCCCTCATCAATCAGTATTTTATATATGCCGTCCTTGTCACAACCCCGGCTTATGTTCAGCTCGATCCAATCTTTCCAGTCTTGGGTAATTTGCTTGTCCAAAATAACCCCCTAGTGCAAGCCCTATTGTTCTGAGATCCGAATTACTCTCCAGTAATTAGGAAATTAGTGATTCTTGTATAGAGTACTTTCATTTTAGCTACATCGTAACCAATAATTTTATCTGTCAAAACTTTTTGTTCTATCAAGTAATCTGGAATGTTTTGGTTTGGTATGCCACTTGCCATCGCTTTTTCAACTGCTTCGATAACGTTTTGATAAAACAAGCGTTGTTCTTTGATGATCCGAGCAGAACCAATGGTTCCAGAAACCAAATTCATGGGGCTCTTGTCAAAGCTCATGTGCGAACCGATAACCGATTCCACCCCCTCTCTTTCGGCCAGTTTTTCTGCTTGCAAGAAGAACGGCACAAGATTGAAGATGTAAGTATCAGCCAACCCGGCACCATAGAGCATATTCCAACCATTGGGAGGATTTACATCATCGGCTATAAACATAATCCTGTCGGGTTTGATCAGAAAACCAACTCGGCAATTGTCGTGTGATGGTCCCCAATAATGCATTTCCAGTGAAGGGATTCCTACTGAGATCGAGTGTGTTTTGTCAAAAACAATGTCTGGTTTGATGACATCAGGATTGGGGTTGTTAAGCCAATTCTCTTGGCATTTCTGGTGGGCAACAAATTCAGCGCCTTGATCTTTAAAAATCTGTCCTCCTGAAATGTGATCCCAATGTGAGTGCGAATAAGCGACATATTTGATAGGCTTGTCGCTTATTTTTCGAAGCTCAGTATCCAGTATTTTGGCAGCCTCGACGGTTAAAGGGTCCGTGAGAATAATACCGTCTTCTCCAATTAGAAAAAAATTACGATAAAAAGTGTAACGGTAGGCATACAAATGCGGCGAAATTTTTTCTATCTCCCAAAGTTTTAATTTTCCAAACAATGTCTTTTCAGATTCAGCAATTGTTTCAGGAGCAGGTTGCACAGCATGGCTGACAGTAGATATACACATCCAGATAACAGCAAAATATAAAATTTTCTTCATTCCAGCTTAGTCTTATCGTCCCATGTTTAAGAAGGAAGTGTATCTCCTGAGGATATTTGACAAGTCTTCTTGATTATAATTTTGGAATTTTTGGAAAGGCTCCAGATCAATTTTGTCCATCGCAATAAAGTTATTAAGGTCTACATTGCCGTTTTTCTCGGCTTCCTCAGCAGTGGACTGGACAAGTTGCCAAAATTCTCTTTGTTTGCTTATCGTTTCGATTGAACCCAATATTTTTGCCGAAGATTGCCCAGCTATGAAAGAATTAATCTCATTGGCCTCGGCTAATTTTTCCATCGCGCTCAATACCGATATGAGTGTTGCAGGCCTGAGATAAGGCAATGTTGGATCGCTTGGAAAACTAGGCCCTTTTGTATTTAATAAGTCTGCGATAAAGAGAAGATTGGCAGGTTGGATCTGAACTGCAATAAGACATTCACCATGACTGGGCCCAAAATAAGACAATTCTATGGTTTGGTTGCCTAATTCAATAACATAGGTCCTATCGAAATAAACATCGGGCTCAACAATGTTTGGGTTTTTATTGCCAGACAAAAATAACCTGCATTCTTTGTTGGCAATAAATTTTGCTCCCTGTTGTTTAAACACTCCTCCGCCTGTTATACGGTCCCAGTGCGAGTGGGTGTAGACAACATGGGTAATCGATTGTTTGTAGTTCTTAGCTATGAACCCATTGAGCTCCATTGCTGCTTGTTGGTTGAGAGGGTCAATCACAGCAATCCCTTTATTTCCCATGATCAGTAATCCGCGATTCTCTCCTTGATCAAACACCAAAATATCTTCGGTCAGTTTTTCGATTGTCACTTCAGCCCAAGATGGGCAATAAACTGACATTAGCAAAGAGGCCATGATCGCGAGGAGGCCATGTTTGATTTTGTTTATGTGTTGGGGGGTTAATGTAAGCAACGCTTCCATTTTATTTTTCCCTAATGATTGCCATACCAAGTTTCCCAAGGATTGGAACCGCGGCGCCCAATTCCATGGCATTTTCCGCGGATGCGTTGCCCTGTAAAAATCTTTTATACACACCTTGAGCGATGCCTGCTATGCGAAAAAAACCAAAAGCCAAATAAAACGACCAGTTGGGGATATTGTCAATGCTCATTTTTTGGCAGTAGCTTTTAATGTAATCTTCCTCTGAAGGAATTCCCAACTTTTTGGTATCGATTTCATCAAGTCCTGGGGTAATTCCCATTTTAGGCAAATGCCATTGCAAACATTGATAAGCTAAATCTGCATATGGGTGTCCCAAGGTTGAAAGCTCCCAATCAAGTACAGCCAGCACTTCCGGCTTTTCGTAATCAAACATTATGTTGTAAAGTCTATAATCTCCATGTACCAAACTAACGAGACCATCATCGTTAGGCGTATTCTCTCCCAGCCAAACAATTAAATCTTCAACATCGGAGTAAACTTCAGTCTCTGCGGATCGATATTGCCTGATCCATCGACTGACCTGACGTTCAAAATAACTTCCTGGTTTACCGAAATCTGAAAGTCCTACCTTTTCTATATTTACTTGATGTAAATATGCCAGCACTTCATTAGTTGCTTCGTAAATCTGACCTCGAGTTTTATTATCAACTTCAGGAAGCGTAGGATCCCAAAAAATCCTACCTTCAACATACTCCATGATATAGAACATGGTGCCGACAATGGCATCATCCTCACAAAGATGAAAAACTTTTGGTACGGGGACATTGGTTTCTTCCAGTGCTTTTAAAACTTTGAATTCTCTATCAACAGCGTGTGCTGAGGGCAAAAGTTTTCCCGGTGGTTTTTTCCTCAGGACAAATTTTCTGTCGGCTGTTTCTATTAAAAACGTTGGATTGGACTGACCAGTTTTGAATTTTGTTGATTGGACAGGTCCCTGAAACTCTGGGATGTGATCTTCCAGATATTCACTTAGTTTGCTCTTATCAAAAGTGTGAACACTTAAACTCATTATTAAGCGGTGTGTTTTTTAAGCACCTTTTTTGCCAAAGATGCCAAGTGAACCTCATCTGGTCCATCCGCCAATCTTAAGGTACGGACTCCAGCGTAAGCTTCTGCAAGAAAAAAATCTCCACTCACACCAGCTCCGCCGTGTATTTGTATTGCTCGATCAATTACCCGACAGGCCATCTGTGGAGCAACAACTTTGATCATGCTAATCAGATCACTGGCTTCTTTGTTGCCATAGCGATCCATTTTGTCTGCGGCCATTAATGTCAACAGACGGGCTTGTTCGATTTCACTGGCTGAAATGGCAATGCTTTCTCGAACGGAACCCTGTGCACTCAAGGGTTTGCCGAATGCTATTCTATTATTGGCACGCTCGCACATTGCAGTAAGTGCCCGTTCAGCAATGCCGACAAGACGCATGCAGTGGTGAATTCTTCCCGGTCCAAGTCGACCTTGTGCAATCTCGAAACCTCGACCCTCTCCCAGAAGAATATTTTCTTTTGGAACCCTAACATCTGTGAAGGCGATTTCGGGATGGCCATGCGGTGGGTCGACAGATCCAAACACCGACATAGGCCTAATAATTTCAACGCCCTCAGTGTCCTTAGGAACTAAAATCATAGATTGTTGTTTGTGACGATTGGGGTTTTCTGGATCTGTTTTGCCCATCAAAATTAATATTTTGCAAGCTGTATTCATCGCCCCAGAAGTCCACCATTTTCGACCGTTAATTACATAATTGTCTCCATCTAGGACAATGGGTGTTTGTATGTTGCTTGCGTCCGAAGAAGCAACCGCGGGTTCTGTCATTGCAAACGCAGATCTAATTTCTCCTCTGAGAAGAGGATCCAGCCACTGCTCTTGCTGGGCTTTTGTTCCATAGCGATCCAAAACTTCCATGTTGCCAGTATCAGGTGCACTGCAATTGAAGACTTCGGATGACCAAGGAATATGGCCCATTATTTCAGCGAGTGGGGCGTATTCTAAGTTGCTAAGGCCAGCACCGTGATCCGAGTCAGGCAGAAACAGATTCCACAGACCTTCTGCTTGAGCTTTCTTCTTTAAATCTGACATCAAGGGAGGTTGTTGCCATATATTGTCTGTTGTTTTGAAATGATCCCTGTAAGCCTGATCGTTAGGGTGAATGTGTTTGTCCATAAAATTGGTTAACCGTTCAATTAAATCGGTGACTTTTTTGGTATACGTAAAATTCATCTAATTTACCTCATCTTGTTTTCAATCAACTTATAGTATTTTTTTGTTGCTGCCAAAATTGTTAAATCATCGTTTGCTAATTGTTCTGCTTTTGCCAGCGAATCCCAAGCTTTTTTCAACGTTCTCCAAGGTACCTTATCTTCATCCAAAAGTCTGTTGGCTTCGAATTCATGGTAATCATTGAGCAGTTCTGGTGTGCAATCTGGGTTTTCAGTAGCCAGGATTCTTTTAGCAAAATCAATCAGTCTTGGATCACTCATTTCGTTGAGAATATCCAGTCGGCTATCGAAATCTTGGGTTTTACGGAAAGCATCGCTAAGCATTCGGTTGGAATTATCAATAAAATCATTATAGATTTGAGATTCTGGATATTCTTCGGCAGTCCATGGACGTCTTCGCTTGCTGTTTATGTCACAAGCCAAATAAACATTTTCCTTGAACCCATTGTTTTCTTGTATTTTGGTAGCTTTATATGTTGCCTCTTCTTCAGTCAGTGCATTTTTGGAGCAAAAAAGAGGAGGTAGGATGACTGGGCTGCCGTTCGCTTTAATAGAAAATAAGGGCGAATTCTTTTTATCAATCAACGCCGCTATTTCTTCTGCAGTCATATAGAGGTAATCTTCGGGGTCAGAGCAAACATCAAAAAAAACCATACGGTTGGGCATACTTGGATCTTCGCAGATGAACGTGGGCGTTCGCTTTATTGCTTGGCGTTCTTTGTATTTCACTTCACCGTAGTTGAAAAATAACTGCTCCGTCATTAATTTCACAGTCCTTTTTTTGTTGCCAGAAGCAATGCCTGCAAAAAAGATATCAGGTGCTTGGCGCCTAAACAAATCAGCCAGTTTTAACAGTGTTTTGACGTCATCTAGCGCAGCATGAGCATCGCCGGGATCAATGCCATTTTCTCTTGCCATCACTTCTTGTTTGAGAATGACTTTTCCTGTTAGATCTTTAAAAAAAGCGATGCTATTGGGCTCAAAGCAGAAAATTGTTTGCACCATTTTGTACAAGTCAATATGAAGGCGATCTTCAAAGGCGTTCAACAGTAAATAAGGGTTATACAGCGAGGAGAAAAAGGAATGTCTCAGAATGATAAGGTCGTAAAATGCACCGTTGTAAGTGGTTAGTATTTTGTTGGGATGTGCAATAAAGTAATCAGCGAGTTTGCTGACCAAGCCATACAATGAGAGTTCTTCTTTCATCAAGTCAATGGGATTAATGTTACTGATTTTCAAGGCACCGGCACTCGGTAAAATATGTGCGGGCAATCGACATTTGCTGTCAATGATAATTTCTGGAGACCCCAAATTTTCAGTCAGACCCAATACTGCTGCAGAGGTAGGACGCTCGTATGCAAAATTGTCCACACCCGTGGTTTCAAGGTCCAATCCAATCACCCCTCTTTCGAGAAATAGATCTTGATATTCCTGATACCATGGCTCAGTCATTGCTTCATTAACCCATTATTTATTTGCATTCAATACTGATAAAATAGAAACACACAAGTACGTTTAAATTTAGTTTCAGAATATGTTACCAAAAATTTTTTTTACCAAAGGATTTTATCTAATTCTGATATTTTCAATTGCATCTTGTGGCCAAAAAGGTGAGCTATATTTACCCGGTGATCCATCAAAACAGATGATGGAGACGTCGTTGTTGCAACCCACCTCAACAAAGCCGGTCGAGCAAAACACCCTTGGTGAGTGAAGTAAAATCACTAGTTTTAATTGATGGTTCTTCCTATCTTTACCGAGCTTTTTATGCATTGCCAGGACTGACTGCGCCTTCAGGGCAACCAACAGGGGCAATTTATGGTGTGTTGACAATGTTGCATAAGCTCATTAAAGACGAGAGACCAAATTTGCTGGGCATTGTCTTTGATGCACCAGGAAAAACCTTTAGGCATGAATTGTTTCCAGAGTACAAAGCCAACCGTAAAAGCACTCCAGAGGACCTTATCATCCAAATAGAACCCCTGCTTACAGCGATTGAAAATCTTGGTTTGCCTTTAATTCGAGTAAACGGCGTAGAAGCAGATGATGTTATTGGAACCCTTGCCAAGGAGGCAGAACAAAGAGGCATGAACACCCTAATTGCAACAGGCGATAAAGACTTTACACAACTTGTTTCAGATAAAATTACCCTGCTGGATACCATGAAAAATAGGCTAACAGACCGGTCTGGCGTAATTGAGAAATTTGGATTGCCTCCCGAGCAAATAGTCGATTTCTTAACCTTGTCGGGGGATGCTTCGGACAATATTCCTGGAGTTCCTACAGTCGGCCCGAAGACGGCGGTAAAATGGCTGCAGCAATATTCCAGTTTAGCTGGAGTTATTGAACATGCCGAGGAGATTTCAGGAAAAGTTGGAGAAGCACTTCGAGAGACCATACCAAGACTGAACTTGTATCAACAACTGGCCACCATAGATTGTTCTCTAGAGTTGGATTGTACACTTGATGATCTATTTATTGGAGAGTCGAAGGATAGTGAATTATATGTCCAGTTCAAGAACTTGGGTCTTAACGCATTGATCAAGCAACTTGGAATAGAAGAACCGACTACAAAAATCAGAAGAGAAACTGTTTATCAA
>Ga0207965_1000248_pt1 | contig 15543 bp, 10 predicted proteins | sample Knorr_S23_td_O2m_FD_185609 | JGI IMG/M metagenome (GOLD analysis project Ga0207965, IMG submission 185609) | Marine microbial communities from Southern Atlantic Ocean transect - Knorr_S23_td_O2min_ad_571m_LV (SPAdes) (version 2) | ecosystem: Environmental > Aquatic > Marine > Oceanic | place...
CAAAATACGACGGATCTTTGCCCCACTGTTGATTTTGATGGTCTACCGATTTACAAGGACGAAACTGAACCAAGCGCTGAAGAAATTGAAACACGCCGGAAAAATTATCACAGCGTTTATCACTCAGCTCTCTCGGAACAAATTGAGCGTGTCCATAAAATACATGGATTCGTTTTGCTTTTCGATTGTCATTCAATTCGTTCGAATATTCCTTTTTTGTTTGAAGGACAACTGCCGGATTTCAATTTGGGAACGAATAACGGAAGTACTTGCGATCCAAAAATTGAGCAATCCGCAATTGAAGTTTTTTCCGAAGTAGAAGATTATAGCTCAGTGTTGAACGGTCGTTTCAAAGGAGGGTGGACGACACGGCATTATGCCGACACCGCAAACGGGATTCACACCATTCAACTGGAACTGGCACAGCGGACATACATGGATGAGTTCTCCCCCTGGATTTATCGCGAGGAACGGTCCCTAAAGATCCGGATTCATTTGAAAAAACTTCTGAGTTGTTTGGAACAGCTCATTTCATCATTCACCTAAACAGAGAAATTACATGACTCAACCAGCACCGGACGTTCCGGAAAAAACATCTCGAACCATCCGTGCCCCACGCGGGACGGAATTGACTTGCCGTTCGTGGCTGACCGAAGCTCCTTATCGGATGATCCAGAATAATCTTGATCCGGAAGTCGCGGAAAATCCGGATGAACTGATTGTCTACGGAGGGATCGGAAAAGCAGCACGAACCTGGCATGATTTTGACTTGATTCTCGAAACGCTGAAAACGCTCGGCGATGACGAAACAATGCTGGTTCAATCAGGAAAACCGGTTGGAGTTTTCCGGACTCATCCTGATGCACCACGTGTTTTGATTGCCAATTCAAACTTGGTTCCGCATTGGGCAACGATGGATCATTTCAACGAACTCGACCGCAAAGGATTGATGATGTTCGGACAAATGACGGCGGGAAGTTGGATTTATATTGCTTCACAGGGCATCGTGCAGGGAACTTACGAAACTTTTGTCGAAGCAGGAAGACAGCACTACGGTGGAGATTTGTCTGGTCGCTGGTTTTTGACTGCGGGATTGGGCGGCATGGGCGGTGCGCAACCTTTGGCCGCGACGATGGCCGGTGCTTCCTGTTTGGCTGTGGAGTGTGATGCAACCCGCATTGACTTTCGTTTGCGAACCCGCTATCTCGATGAAAAAGCGGAAACTTTAGACGAAGCTCTAAATATTTTGGAAAACGCAAAAACTGAGAATCGTTCTGTGTCGGTCGGCCTGTGCGGAAATGCGGCAGATATTTTTCCGGAATTGGTGAAACGTGAAATCCGGCCGGATTTGGTCACAGATCAAACTTCGGCACATGATTTAGTACACGGTTATTTGCCGCTTGACTGGACTTTGGAAAAGTGGCGTTCCCAACAAAAAAGTGATCCAAAAGCCGTGGAAAAAGCTGCACGAGCATCTATCAAAATTCATGTGGAAGCGATGCTTGATTTTTGGAAGCAGGGAATACCCACAGTAGATTACGGCAACAACATTCGCCAGTTTGCACTTGAGGAAGGGGTAAAAAATGCCTTTGATATTCCGGGTTTCATTCCAGCTTACTTGCGACCTCTGCTTTGTCGAGGAATCGGTCCGTTCCGTTGGGTGGCACTGTCCGGTGATCCGGAAGACATTTATCGCACAGACGCAAAGGTCAAAGAACTTATTCCCGATAATCCGCACCTTCACAACTGGATTGATTTGGCTCAGGAACGTATTGCCTTTCAAGGATTACCAGCCCGAATTTGCTGGGTTGGACTCGGTGATCGCCATCGGCTGGGCTTGGCTTTTAATGAAATGGTGGCCAACGGGGAATTGAAAGCTCCGGTCGTTATTGGACGTGATCACCTTGACGGTGGATCAGTCGCATCTCCCAACCGTGAAACTGAGTCGATGAAAGACGGTTCTGATGCCGTTTCAGACTGGCCTTTGCTGAATGCTTTGCTTAACTGCGCGTCCGGAGCAACTTGGGTCAGTTTTCATCATGGCGGTGGAGTCGGCATCGGTTTCAGCCAACACGCCGGATTGGTAATTTGCTGCGACGGTACTCCGGAAGCGGCCAAACGCATTGAGCGGGTTTTGTGGAATGATCCCGCAACCAGTGTGATGCGTCACGCTGACGCCGGCTACGACATTGCTAGTAATTTCGCACGGGAAAAAGGCTTGAATCTTCCTGGAATTTTAGCAGGATAAATCAAAAAAGAGCGGACTTTCCAGACCGCTCATATGTGGTAAAACATGTCAATAATGCGTTTTGTCTCAGGATCAATAATTTTCCAAGCGCAGCCTGTTTTCGTATTCCTTCAAATCCTGCCAGCTCGGACGCTTGAAGTAGACGCCCTTGTGCTGGGGCATTCCACGTAAAAAGATGTAGAGTACGCCGCCAAATTTTTCGTTATATTTTTCTTCACTATCGAGTTTGAACCAGTAGGACGTTGCAAGAGTGTAAATCTGCAACTGCAGTTCATAGTGCTGCTTGACCTCTTGTTCCAATGTTTCCACATGGTAATCTGACAGCAGATTACTTTTCCAGTCCAGCAAATAAATCAGTCCTTTGTGTTCAAATAAAAAGTCGATTGAACCTCGCAAAAATCCTTTTTCAACTTTCCAGCCGTCTACTTTTGGATCGATTTTCCAACTGTAGTTTTGTGTCTCCTGCACCTTGTCCATTTTACCTTTTACCTTGAAAGGAATTGGAAAATAAAAATCAGTTTCTCTTATAAAACGTTCACTGTCAGCCAATTCCAAAGCATCATTAGATTCTCCCAATTTCACCGGCACTCGCAAAGTACTCCAGATTATTTCTGCGACTCGAGGCAATGTTTCAACAGAACGTCCATAACGCTCCCTAAACGAATTAAGCAGACGATATACGCTAGGATGAGCAAGCCATTCCTGTGGAGAATTACTTGCTTGAATTGTATTAAAATCCACAAGTTCCAGTAATTCATGCAACATATTTCCTGTTTGAACTCCCCCCGGAAGCGGATCTTTATTTGTTTCTGGTTGGAACCCATCTACTCTTTCTATGGTAACCGAGTGCAGTTCTGAAGTTGAAGGGGGTCCAATTTCGTTGGTTTCATCATTTTCCCGGCGCATTCCCAGATCAATTTCTGTACGTATTTCTACAGGCGTATCATCTACCAAAGCAGACTCCTTTTCCATGTCCTGCAGTGCTTCCTTTTTTCTATTCATCCTGCTGAAGGAACTTAAAACAAAGCCCCTTTTTTTATAGCGGAGTTGATTGAATAATTTACCTGGTTCAATTGAATCATCCAAAATAATTGGGTTCACGGGAAGATGAGTCGGTTTCCACTTACGCAACTTTTCCTGTTCAATTTCATTTACGTTTTCTTGTTTGTACAAAGCAGAGGTACCGACAATACTGCTGCTGAAAGGAGAATTGTCAACAGCAGCAGATAATTGCTCTTTGATGGTTGATAATTGATCGTTAATCAATGAATAACTGTCACTGACTTTGCATACAAGATTTCCTGAATTTCCCGTTAAATATCCTGCAAATGGCAAATAGAGACGTCCGCAGGCACGAGTCATAGCAACATAAAGCAGACGTTGCTGTTCTGCTTCCGCCTGCCACTGATGTTCAGCGGGAACATTTGAACTGAGCAAATCTATGACAGGTTCTTCAGTAGAATCATGATAAAAGTTCATCGTGTCTTTTTTGTTTCCGGTCAGTCCTCCAAATAAAAATACGATTGGAAATTCCAGGCCTTTTGCGGCATGCATTGTCATTAGCTGAACCGCATTTCGTTCACTTTCAAGTCGCAGCAAATTTTCGTTTTCGCCAGGATCTTCTTTTCCGTCAATGAAACGCCGCAGCAACTGAATCAATTCAAACAAATCAAGGTGCCGCTCCAGGACCTGCTTGTTCAGTACCTCAAACAAATGCACATAATTCGTTACACTTCTCTCATCTCCACTCAGCAGCAATTCACGCTCGATCAATTTTGTCTGCAGCAGAACATCGTCAAAAAACCTTCTAAACCTCCGGGCCTCCGCCAACGACTTCCATTCCTGAAGCTGATGTAATAATTCTGAATCCCATGTAGGTGCTTGTCCAAGATCCTGTATTTTTGCACCAAAAAAACGAGTCAGCCAAACTTTAGCTGTACGCGAATGATCTGCAGGATGAGCAACTGCTTCCAGCAAATCAAGGATTTCCTGAGCTTCACGGCCGGCAAATAAACCTTTCTGTTTGTAAAACGCAAAGTCAATTCCGTTTTTGCGTAAAGCTTTTCCCAGTATTTCACCTTCCTTACTTTTGCGGAAAAGCACACAAATATCCTGCTCACGCAAAGGTCGTTCTGCTTCTTCATTCTTCCAGACCGGTCGGTCAGTTTTGGTAAATTCGATTCGCAAAAGATTTTTAATTTCAAGCGCAATTGCTTCTGCAAATCGACGAGTAGCATTTTCTGCCTGATCGTCCAGAAATAAACTAAAGATCACCCTTTGATCGGATTCACTCAAATTGAAGTCCAACACAGGTTTAACTCCCTTCAAAAAAGCTTCTTTGCCAAAAAACTTTTTACCGCTCAAAGAATCGAATGCAGCCAGTATTTTCAAAGAAACTTTAGGATTTACTGCCTTTCTCTGATCAGCAATTTTTTTCCCGGAAACTGTAAATTGAGGTAACAGTTCCAGCAAATGAATGGCGTTGCGATCAGGTGTTTGGTCGTTCAGTTCAAGTTCCGGTTTACCGCAACCGACCTGCTGAAAAAAAATGCCGCGCTCTTCAGGGAACCATCGTTCTTCGCTGAAAATCTGATTCAAACCGCAGAGAAGTTTTTCGGAAGAGCGGTAATTTTTTTTAAGTGTAAACGGCAGGCGTCCTGTTTTTTCCTCAATCGTTTTTCGTGCCTGCAGATATGTGAAAATATCTGCACCACGGAAAGAGTAAATAGCCTGTTTTGGATCACCAATTACGATTAATCGATGTTCTGGACTTTCAAGGAATAAATGACGGAATATAGACCATTGCCGACGATCCGTGTCCTGAAATTCATCAACAACTGCACAGGCATATTTTTTTCGAACTGCCCGGGTGAGGGGTGTTGCAGCGGAGCCTTTGGTGTCCGGAGGAACAACCTGTTCTTCAACCAAACGCAGCAGGTCGTCAAAATCAAATTTTCCCTGCTCCAGTTTTTTTTGTTCAAGTTCACGGCACACATCCTCAAGAACCTGCTGTGTCAACCATGCTTTTAATATTTTCTTTGCACTTCCTGAAAAATTGTAACTCTGCAGCAATTTTTCACAATCCTCAACTGCAGCAATCCACTTTCGTTCCTGTTCTGGAAATTCTTCGGTGCTAAGCCACTGTTCCCCGGATGTCAAAGTTTTTCTGCATTTTGGTTTCGCAACTGTTTCGAGTTCGATTTGAAAAATGCCGAGCAGATTTTCAAGGATTGTAGTACCAGAATGGGCTTCTCCCAGGGCTTCCAAAAGCAGTTCAAGGTTCCGGAGAGTTTTATTTTTGGAACCCCCGCTTAGTGCTGTTGATTCGAAAGCAGTACGGATAGGATGTTGTGCAGCATTTTGCTTCCGTAAACTCAGGTCGCGGGAAGTTAAAGTGTTCCAGGTCTTTTTGAATTCTTTAAGAAATACATCAAATTGAGGCAACAGTGGAATGAATTTACCATCCTTCGAAAGCAGAACATTAATGTCACTTTCCAGCGTGTCAAGATTCCCTTCTGCGTGTTTTACATAAAGTGCAAAAAGTTGAGAAACCGGAGTATTCCGGGAAAGCAGTTCTCTGCGTATATAACGCCGAAACACCTCCGGAAAAAGCAGATTTGTGTCGCACAGTTGCTGCTCAAAGAGTTGCCGGTTTTCAAAAGCAAATTCCCGTAAAATTCGTTTGCAGAATCCGTGAATCGTGTAAACCGGAACTGAGTCAAAATCCAGCAAGGCAGCTTTTAACTGCTTTTTCCGGACCGAATTAATTTCCCAAAATGGACCCTCCGGAATTGTTTGGAAAGAGGCACTGTTTTTTTCGCAAGCCTCCAACAATTCCCTTAGTTTTTTTCGCAAACGCAAGCGCAGCTCGGCTGTTGCTTTTTCAGTAAAGGTCACCAGCAAAATACTTTTGAGTGGTATTTCCTGCTCCAGCACTAGTTCCAAAACCAATTCCACGAGTGCAAACGTTTTGCCGGTACCAGCTGAAGCTTCAATCACTGCATACCTGTCATGTTTCCCGTTAAAAACATCAACTTGCTTGTCCTTTCCTGCCGAATTTTGCGGCTCATTCTCGAACAATTCTGACTGTTTTGGGATGTAAACGGAGAGGGAATTATTTTTTTGAATCATTATATTTTTCAGGTTGAGAAACGTACCTGCATTTTAATATACCCGGCTACACATTTCAACTGCTCCATTTTTCCGGAGCACGTTAATAACTTGTTCTTCCTCATATTTCACCTTAAGCTGGGCGCTTGAATTTTTTGAATATTTCGACTATTGAAAACCAGCCGTTCATGATTTCTAAGGCACTCATTTCCGCTCTGACAGACCATTTGCCACAGGCAGTAATCGTAATTGACCAAAAGGAAGAGGTAGTTTATTGTAACGATTCAGCTGCCCAATTTTGGCAAAAGGACTCACAGCGCCTTCTCGGAAAACAAAGCAGGGAGTTGTTTCATGCAGATGTCATGATTCAGGAAAAAATAAGAGGTGTCCTCAACTCCGGAAATGTTTTTCGGATGGGAGGATATGTGTTGAAAACACCTCCGTTGCAGGAGCGGGGTGCAGAAATTGTGATTGCTCCTGTTAGAAACAAAACCGGTAAGGTAAAACAGGCAGTAATAACACTGCTGGAAAGTACCACTCTTCAAGAGACTCAAGCCAGAGAGCAGGAAGAACAGTTGTCACGTGCGCTGGGGACATTGGCTGCTTCCCTGGCACATGAAATACAAAATCCGCTAAGTGGAGTAAGAGGTATGCTCCAGTTACTGGAACGTGATCTGCAGAAGTCAAAAATTAGTAACTCCTCCACCGGTATGATGCTGGCTGAACTGGATCGAGTTGAACGTTTGCTGAAACAACTGCTGCTTCATTCTCATCCGCTGCCTTTGGAACTGACTTCATTTGACGTACATGAATTGCTGAATACGGTAATCAGGTTTGAGCAAAATACAGCAACTCAAATTCGGTTTATCCGCAGTTTCGATACGTCTCTTCCAGACATACAGGCTGACCGGGACAAAATGCACCAGGTGTTTTTGAACTTGATTCTAAATGCAGTAGAAGCTTCAAAGGCTGATGCTTCTGTTACTGTCCATACGCGTTATTGCGGTAAGTGGGAACTTGCAGGAACTAACCTGGATCCTGAACGAAGTTATACTCTAATTGCCGTAGAAGACGAAGGCTCAGGTGTTTCTAATGAACAGCGGGAACAATTATTCAAACCTTTATTCAGCACTAAAAAAGAAGGACATGGTCTGGGCTTATCGATTTCACACCGGCTTATTCAGGCTCATGGAGGCTTATTGCGCTACGTCCAAAGCAACTCAGGCGGTTCAATTTTTCAAGTGTTTTTACCACATCACACGTTGGACCTTCCGGTTTAAAATTTGTTTATATCCTGCTATAATCGTGACAAACAAAAAGTGTTCTAAAGTATCACAAACCTTATTTCCATTATGTAATTACTCTGGAAATGAAACAAAAACAATTGAATGATATCGTTTTTTTGCAAGTAAAAAGTAAACATAAAATTATATAGAAAGGTATGAAATGAACAACAAAGGTTCAATTGTTATTGTAGGCATGGCCCGGACACCGATGGGTGGATTTCAGGGCGTTCTAAAAGACGTTACTGCTCCGGTACTGGGAAGTTTCGCCATTCGTGCCGCACTGGAACGCAGCGGTGTTGAAGCCGAAGATATTGACGAAGTATTGATGGGCTGCGTACTGCCTGCAGGAATGGGACAGGCCCCGGCGCGTCAAGCCTCTATCGGGGCAGGAATTCCATATGCAACCGGTTGCACCACTGTGAACAAGATGTGTGGTTCAGGAATGAAAACTACAATGCTGGCACATGATTCGTTACTTGCCGGGACCAATGAAGTAATGGTTGCCGGAGGTCTGGAAAGTATGTCAAATGCTCCTTATATTTTGCAGAAAGCCCGTTCCGGACAAAGACTTGGACACGGTCAAATGATGGACCATATGTTTCTGGACGGACTTGAAGATGCATTTGACAAGGGTACACTTATGGGGGTGTTTGCAGAAAGAACTGCACAAAAGTACGGGTTTTCCCGTGAAGCTCAGGATGAGTTTGCCATCCGTTCTTTAACACGTGCCAAAACAGCAATTGAGGACGGAAGTTTTAAGAGTGAGGTTACTCCGGTCACATTCAAAAACCGCAAGGGAGAAACGGTGGTTGAGCAGGATGAACAGCCGTTAACCGCTGACTTAGATAAAATTCCCAAATTGCGGCCGGCTTTTGAAAAAGATGGTACAGTCACGGCAGCAAATTCTTCATCCATTTCTGACGGCGCTGCGGCCCTGATCTTGATGCGTGAATCAACTGCTGAAAAACGCGGCTTGAAACCACTTGCGCGTTTTCTTGGTCACAGCAGTTTTGCTCAGGCTCCGGAATGGTTTACCACTGCACCGGTTGGTGCAATAAACAATGTGCTTGAATCCGTTGGCTGGAAGGCAAATGATGTAGATCTTTTTGAAATAAACGAGGCATTTGCAGTAGTCACAATGGCGGCCATGAAAGACCTCGATTTACCCGTTGAAAAAGTAAATATACACGGTGGAGCATGTGCTCTAGGTCATCCGGTAGGTGCTTCTGGAACCAGAATCCTGGTGACGCTGATTTCGGCTTTGAAAAAATATGGAAAAACCCGAGGAGTGGCCGGTCTCTGCATCGGCGGCGGTGAAGCAACTGCGATGGCAGTGGAAGTAATGTCCTGAAAAATTATTTGTTCAATCAGGAGATACATTAAAAAAGTTTCCTTCTGTTTTTGATAGCTTCATTGACTTCTGAAAAAAGTGATCCATCGTTTTTTAAACTACATTTTTCAGATCCTCCGGAACTTTAAGTCCGAACTTCACGAGATTGTCAATATAGCTACCAAGTTTCTTCTTGGTTAAGGTGGTCTTGGTATTGGAGGCAATCACACCTGTGCCGTCGGCTATGCGATTGTACATCCCGAACACAGCTGTAATTTCGACTATGTTCATCAGCGCAGCCTCATCCCATCCTGCCGCGTAGAGTAAGTCCGCATCAGCCTGCACCATTTTTGAAGGAGTTTCAGTGAGTTTCTTGGCAAAAGCCAAGGCTGCCTTCATCTCTGTAGATATTTTGGTTGAATTCAAATCATCAACAAGCTGGTCGATCAATCCCTCATCGACCCCAAAGATTTCTGCAATCGCTTTGTGACCTCGATAACAGAACGAACAAGCGTTTATCCCAGATACGAATGCGGCAATGATTTCACGTTCTGCAGGGGTAAGCGGTCCTTCGGACAGCATGATTTCATCGGTCATTTTAAATAGGTATATCGCCATCCGTGGCGACTTACTCATGACATCATAAAGGTGAGGAGCTTCTCCCAGTGAATGCATAAATCCCATTTTTTTCTCCTTAGTTTCAGGTTGAGTATTTAATGACGATAGTGTGTTATTTGTTTCAAATCACACCATCCTGACGCAAAACGTTCATCTCCTCTTTCGTTTTACCCAACAATTTTGTCAGTACTGCTTCAGTGTGTTCTCCCAGCAATGGTACATGTTGAGGTTTTTGTACACCTTTACCACTAAACTTGACTGGTTGCGGCACCAAAGGTATTTTGCCAAACTTACTGTGTATTCCTTGTTCAATCAGTTTTCTAGTTTCCTGATGACTGCTCTCTACAGCCTGGCCTAAAGACCATATGGGCGCACATGGTACTTCGGCTTTAGTAAGGGTTGCTAATATTTCTTCCGAAGTTCTGGACTCCGTCCATTCTGAAATCTCTGTGCGCAATAGTTTTTCGTGATCATTGCGTGCGTTATTGTCAGCGTAACGTACATCATCAGCAAGTCCTGGTTTTCCCATAGCCTGCCCCAGTTTTCGAAAAATTTCGTTTGTAACAACGACTAAAACTATTAGACCATCTTTAGTCTGAAAAGAATCAACGGGATAAGTAATGGGATGACGATTCCCCTCACGCTTTGGCTCTCTATCAAAAAAAAGACTTTGACTAAGTCCCGTGAGGAGCATCGAAAATATAGAATCGAACATTGAAACATCAACCTTTCGTCCTCGACTAGTGTGTTCACGATTATAAAGAGCTGCAACAATGCCCCAGGCAGCAAAAATCCCACTACAAACATCTGCCAACGATTCACCTACTGCGGTGGCAGGTCCATTCCTTGTTCCTGTCAGGTGCATTAAGCCACTCATCGCTTGTATGATAAGATCATATGCTGGCAATTTAACTAGTGGACTGTCTATCCCAAAACCTGAAATACTGGTGTAGATCAGGTCAGGCTTAAGGGCTTTTATCGAATCATAATCCAAGCCCAACCGTTGCATCACGTCTGGACGAAAATTTTCAACCAGTACATCGCATTCTAGAACTAACTGCCTAATGAGTTGAATACCCTCTTCCTTTTTTAAATTGATGGAGACACTTTTTTTGTCACGATTGAGTAGCATGAAGTAGGTACTCTCTTTGTCCTTGAATGGACCAAGTGAACGAGCTTCATCTCCAGAATTCGGCATTTCTATCTTTATTATTTCAGCTCCTAGGTCTGCAAGCATTGATGTGCAAAATGGTCCGGACATCACACGTGAAAGATCTAGAACTCTAACTCCCTGCAGCAAAGGTTCACGCTTACTTTCCAATTTTATTCTATTGCTCCTTCCTCACTGAATTTCATCAAGAGTTTACCAAATGAATTGCGGTCCCGTAGATCACTAAGTGCTTGAGGTAAATCCTTGAAACTATAGTAATTCCAAATGATCGGTTGTATATCACCAGAAACACATAACTGGACCAGATTCTTGCCGATACTTGAGAGCATCTCTTGGTTGTGATCATGGCTCCAGTAAACACCAATGGCACTCGCGTTTTTCAAGAGAAGCCGATGGGCAGGAATGTAAGGCAGATCACCGCTTGAAAACCCTACAATCAGCAAACGTCCCTGCCAAGCCAGGCACTTTAAGCTTTCCTGAGTGACCTTTCCGCCTACTGAGTCAAAAATAACATCAACCCCCTTATTTTCAGTGGCTTCCAAAATAGCATGGTACCAATTCTGTTTCAGATAATTGATGGCCATTTCGGCCCCATTTTCTTTTGCAACCCTACATTTGTCATCGGTTCCTGCAGTAGCTAAAACCCGTACTCCCAAATATCTAGCAATCTGAACAGCTGCCAAACCCAAACCACCAGCAGCAGAATGTATTAGTACGTAGTCATTGTTATGTACCTTTAAAACTTTTGTGAACGCTACCATGGCTGTAGTGTAAGAAACCGGTAATGTAACTGCTGAAGATAAAGCTATTGTTTCTGGAACAACAATTACCATGTCAGCACGGACAATAGCGTATTCAGCAAATCCACCGAATAAAACTTTACTGGCAACCCTTTGCCCCACATCAAACATTACACCTTCTCCAACTTTCACCACTGTTCCAGCTATTTCCTGTCCGGGTGTGAAAGGCTTGGGTGGCTTGATCTGATAGGTATCGTTAATCATCAAAAGATCGGAATAGTTTAGTGCTGCAACCTCCACTTTAACCAGCAATTCCCCTGGCTTAGGCAATGGTGTTGGTATATCAACTTGCACCAAACCTTCTATACCTAAATTTTCAGCCACTTGCCAGGAAAACATTGTTTTTTATCAAATTAGTAAAACTTACCCCCTTCCAACAGTTACTGAATCATGTTGTTTGGCAAATAAAGGCAAATTTGTGGGAAAAGAATGAACAACAAAAGGGCAACGATCATGGCTCCCCAAAAAGGCAATATTCCTATATAAATTTCACGCATAGGGATATTCTGCGCCACTCCCTTTACCACAAAAACATTCATCCCTACTGGAGGACTTATTAAGGCCATCTCAATGATGATCACCATGATCACGCCAAACCAAATCCGCAGATCGGAAGAATCACTTGCAAAGCCTAGCATATTCGGAACCGCTGAGCTTTCAATTAGGGGTAGTACAATCGGAAGCACTAATACCATTGCGGCAAAACCATCTAAGAATGTGCCTAAAACAATGAAAGTACTAAGGATGATTGTCAGAAAAGCCACTGGGCCCAGATTAAGCTCTATAAGATTTATTGCCAGGGCATCTGGAATCTGGGTATGTGCCAGGAAAGGTGAAAAAACGTTAGCTCCGATGATGATGAAGTAGATCATCACCGTGGTGCCAACCGTACGTACAAGTGCATTTTTTAGCATGACAAAGCTTAGCTTGCGCCTTACAAATGATATGATCATAGCAAGCATCGCTCCAACCGCAGCGGCCTCAACCGGGGTGAAAATTCCTCCATAAATTCCACCTATTGAGACAAAAATAATTAAAATAATTCCTGCTCCTCGTCCCAGCGATTCTAGCCGTTCCTTCCACTGAAATGGAGGGGCAGGCGGGCCAAGTTGAGGCCAGAAAAGCGTCTGGATAAAAATCACTATCATAAAAAGACTCGCCAATAGTAAACCGGGAAAAACTCCTGCTAGAAATAGTCTTCCTACGGATTCTTCTGTAAGAATTGCGTAAATCACGAACCCAGTAGAAGGAGGAATCAAAATGCCCAATGTCCCTCCTGCTGCTACAGCCCCAGCCGCCAAGCGTGAATTGTAACCAAACCGTGACATTTCAGGCATAGCTACCCGCCCAAGCGTGAGGGCTGAAGCAACTGAAGAACCTGAGAGTGCTGCAAAGCCAGTGCAGCCTACCACGGTTGCATGAGCAAGCCCACCCCGGAAATGCCCTACCCATGCATAAGCAGTGTTATAAAGGTCACGGCTCATTCCTGACATGCTGGCGACATTTCCCATCATCACGAACATCGGAATGACGACCAGTTCATAGTAGGTAGTCGTACTCCATGTTTCTGTGATGAAAGTCGAGAACGCCGAAGACCAGCCATCGAGAATACCATGCCCAACCAGGCCAACAACCATCATTGCAAAGGCTACGGGGAGACGTTGACTCATTAACACAAGAACCAGAACTGTGCCTGTAATACCTATGTAGATCGGGTCCATTATGCTTAGTCTGCGAATGGATCGTCGGTGGGAGATGGAATGATTCCCTCTCCGATGCAGAGCCAGAAAGTCTCAATGACAACAACTATCGCATGGAAAGCGGTGGATATTGTAATCATCCAATAAAAAGGCTGGTAAGGGATTTCGATCATGTTGGTGGCATTTCCGAAAAACTTTGCTTCCTCGGCGCCAATCCATGCTTGCCATGCCAATAGTACCATCAGACCGATGATCAGGAGTCGTATGCTAAGTTCTCGCACAATCCTTAGCCATGCAAGCCGATATTCGGGAAGAAGATCGACCACTATGTGATCGGCATGTCGCCAAACGTAGGGTGCAGCACCAAAGATCACTGCCACCATTCCCATTTGTAAAGTGTCCTCCACACCTAAAATAGGTGCATTGAGCAGGTAGCGAGAAATCACATCAGTAAAGATCATACAGATCAACAGAAACAGTACCATTCCTGCGAGCAACGCTAACAAGCTGGCAAAAAGATCCAAAAGCTTTAAAGTCGACTGCTTAATTCGCAATTCTAGATCAATCAATTCTTCATAGCTGCAACAATTTGATCTGCTGGAATACCTTTGGATTTCTGATCCCGGATGACGTTTTTCACACCTTGTGCAGCGGCAGAATCAAACTTCGCCCTTTCTGCTGCTGACAGTTCGATGATCTCCTTACCACTAATTCCCGAGAATTTCTTTAGCGCTATTTTGCCAAACCCAGCCAAACCATTTGCTGCACGTATACTCATCCCTAGCCCCGTAAGCGAATCCAATGCAGACTTCTCGCTTGATGATAGCTCGTTGTAAGCTTTTTCATTCATCACGAGGAAGATAGTTGTCGGCATTTCCGGAAGTCCAATCGTGACATATTTTGTCGGCTCAATGAGTTTGAAGATCAACAGTGAATCTGACCCCATTAGCGCGCCGTCCACTACACCCGTACTCATTGATGTATAGACCTTGTTGGCTGGCATCTGTACAGGAGTTGCACCATAAGCTTCGATAATGGTTGCAGCGGATTTGGAAGCCACCCGAATTTTCAATCCCTTAAGGTCAGCTAGACCGCGCACCGGCTTTTTACGCATCATGAAAACTGCCGGAGGCGTCACAAAGACGGCCAGAGGACGGGTTAGTTTGTATTCACCCATCAGGTGCTTGTCCATCACTTTCCAGATTTTCTCCGTAGCATCGCGGTGTCCATGCGTTACTCCAGGGAGTTCAATAAGCAGATTTCGAGGAAACATCGGTGAGGTGTATCCCGGTAGACCGTAGGTGATCTCAGCGATACGCTTAGCTGCCCTCATATATTGCTCTGCCGGTCCCTTGCCCAATTCTCCAGAAGGGTAAATCTTTACTTTGACGGATCCGTTAGTCGCCGCGGAAAGATCGTCCGCAAACTTCAGGAAGATTGGTTTGTGCAACACATATATCGGGGGTACAAAGCTGGCCAGTTTCAGCACTTTTTCTCCAGCAAATGTCGTTGAAGCTAGCAGAAATGCAACGGCCACAGTGATTGCAGTGATTGATTTTATAACAAGATTTTTCATGATTATTCCTCTAATTTTATTATTTAATTTACTGAGTTGGTTTTGGTAAAATTTAACATGTGTTATCGGGTCCTCCTCAATGCTTGTAGTTAGTCAACCAGAATGCCCGGAAGAGATTGCCGAACAAATCACTTATAATTGCGCATAGTAGACTTTTTATAATACTTGTCAAGATTTTTTTTCTCTGGTGTAGAGGTTTTGTTATATAAGAATTGGAAATTTTACTTGGAGGCTGTTTTACTGTGAAGAATTAGTGGGGCAATCACAGGGGACGATGGGTTTGGTTTTATGGAGTTAGTTTTTTTTAAAAGAATTGGGGAAGCTAGGACTAAGCTGAAGGGAATTGAAGAAAATGATAATGGACAGGGGAACGGATCAATGGTAAACTGAGGGCTAAGATATATGGAAATAGTTAATAAATACATACAAATTTGCGGATAAATGAAATATTCAATTATTTGAATATTCTATAAGTCGTTGGTGCTACTGGTATGGCGGGCGTAGCTCAGCTGGTAGAGCTCTGGATTGTGATTCCAGTGGTCGAGGGTTCAAGCCCCTTCGCTCGCCCCAGTTTCTTCTTCTACCGACAAAATATCCAATAAAATCCTACCTTCTTTTTTCTGTCTGCGGGCGTAGTTCAACTGGATAGAGCGTCAGACTTCGAATCTGAATGTTGGGAGTTCGAGTCTCTCCGCCCGCACCAG
>Ga0207965_1000251_pt1 | contig 15529 bp, 12 predicted proteins | sample Knorr_S23_td_O2m_FD_185609 | JGI IMG/M metagenome (GOLD analysis project Ga0207965, IMG submission 185609) | Marine microbial communities from Southern Atlantic Ocean transect - Knorr_S23_td_O2min_ad_571m_LV (SPAdes) (version 2) | ecosystem: Environmental > Aquatic > Marine > Oceanic | place...
AATACTCGCAGGGTGTCATGGTTTATCCATATTAACACATGTAAACTTCCTCTCCTCGGCATATTCCCGCTAGAGAACTTCTTAAGGAACATCCCAATGCTTCGTGCTGCTCTCATATTTGCCATCCTGTTTTTCACTACTACGGTTGCGGCCCAGGACACGCTTCGTCCTGGAGATGTGGTTAGGGGCTCAGTATCGGAGGGCGATACAGTAGCCTACGTGACTGATGTGGCTGCTGGGCACTTCATAATGGGTGAAATCACGGATCTCACTGGTAATGCCATCGTTGAACTCCTGGATCCGGAAGGACGAGCGGTTGCCGGAACCACTTATCCGCTGGCCTTCGCATTTGAGACAAGTGAAGCTGGCCAGTACCGGTTTCAGATCTTTGTAGAGGACGATGGAGCAGGGGACTTTGAGGTTTTTCTTGATAGGATCGAACCCATCGAGACCGATCCAGCCAAGTTGGTGGACCAACTCATGTTCCCATACGATCGCGATGATTCTCCAGGCGCAGCAGTGTCAGTATGGCAAAACGGTCGAAACATTTTTTTGGGTGCATACGGGATGGCTAACTTGGCCTATGGGATCCCGTTTGATCTCGATACCCCAACGAACATCGGTTCCACATCGAAGCAATTCACAGCTTTTGCCATCATGCTGCAGGAAGAACGTGGAAAACTCTCACTAGAAGATGATATCCGCACGCACATTCCTGAGCTTCCCGAGTTCGACGAGACGATCACGGTTCGACATCTCATCACTCACACCTCCGGACTCCGGGAATTCTTGAATCTGCTCACAATGAGTGGTCGCCGACTCGATCATGGAGACTACATCGGTCGAGACGAACTCATAGACATTACGCAAAATCAGCCTGCCCTCCAGAATTCTCCCGGCTCAGAATGGAATTACAACAACACCGCGTTCGGGTTGGCTGCCGTGATTGTTGAGCGCACCTCCGGACAGAGATTTCATGAATTCATGGCGGACAACGTTTTCGGTCCACTTGGCATGACTCGCACAGTGGTGCGTCCGACCCCAGAGCACATCGTAGAGGATCGATCTATCGGATATACACCGTCTGAGGACGGCTTTTTGGAGATCAGCGATCTCGGTGGTGCCGTCGGTGCTGGAGGGATTTACTCCACGGTAGAGGATCTTCAAACCTGGGTGGAAAACTATGCTAATCCCAAGATAGGAAATGCCGAGATTTTCGAGGAAATGATGACTCCTTATGTGCTTACAGATGGTGAAGAAACCGGATACGGGTTCGGACTCAGCGTTGATGAACAACGAGGCCTCAAAAGGATTCAACATGGAGGCGCCGATGTTGCCCACCGCTCCATGCTTGCCTACTACCCAGAGATCAACGCGGGCATCACTGTGCAGAGCAATCACTCAGGATTCGACAGTAATATCGCCTTTCGGATTGCTGGGTTGTTCTTTGAAGATGAAATGGATCCTGAAGAGGAAGAGGGCGCAGCGGAAGCAGGAGATTTCGACCCTGCGGCCTATGACTCGGAAGACTTTGATGAGATGGTGGGCCGCTATGCACTTGATGCCGCACCAGAGTTCATCCTGACGTTCACACGAGAAGGTGATACGCTCTATACTCAAGCCACAGGTCAGTCGCGTTTGGAGATCGTTCCAACTTCAGATTCAACGTTTGCACTTAGCGCCGTTGAAGCCTCTCTCACGTTCCACCGGGATTCCGATGGAGAAATCGAAGGCGCGACGCTGAACCAGAATGGGCAGCAGCAGCATGCGACGCTATTGGAGGAGTACGAAACGTGGGAACCGACGGTTGAAGACCTGGCCGCCTTTGAGGGTCGTTACTTCAGCGAAGAAATCGAAACGTTTTATACGATGGTGCTTGAGGGAGAAAAGTTGGTGATGCACCAAAGACGGATTGGCTCCAGTGATCTGATACCTGGAAATGAAGACGTGTTTGGCGGTCTAGGCGGTGAGCTCACGATGTCGTTTGAGCGTGACCGCAATAACCAGGTGATAGGGTTTTATCTTTCGAACGGGCGGACGCGGGACGTTCGGTTCGACCGAGTGCGCTAAGAAGACCGGCTGAATCGTCACTATATCTCTTAACTCCATTAAGTTGCAGGACTATTCTTTAAGAGCAAAATGGAACCATTGGTTCAAGCAATCGCTATTCTCGGGATATCAATATGAAATCTTCATTCTTTAGCTTCACTGCCTTAATTGTATTCACTCTGGTTGGTTCATTATCCGGATGTGGAGAAGCAGAGGCTCCATCGGTGGCGACCCTAGAGACCGCAACCGATCTCGGTGTGCGTAACGCACGTATGCCCATCGAGGGTTTACTCACGAGTGGTCAAGTGACTGAAGAGCAGTATGATGCGTTAGCAGAAGGAGGCTACCGCCACTTCATCTCTCTTCGTCCGGAAAGCGAAAATGGTGCAGGATGGGAGGAATCCTATGCTCAACCCGGCACATTCAATCGGATTCCGATTGCAGGAGCAGCGGATCTTACTCGAGAAAATGTCGCAGCACTGGATAGATTGCTGGACGAGGCAGGGGATGATCCAGCAGTACTCTACTGTGCAAGCAGTAATCGGGTTGGTGCTCTTTTAGCACTTCGGGCGTATTGGATGGATGGAGTTCCTGCCGAAGAAGCTGCTGAACTAGGACGGGCGGCTGGTATGACACGCCTCGAGGCACCGGTTCTAGAACTACTCGGACTAACTGAAGGAAGTAGCCGCTGAATGTCTCAGGCTGACTGAGGCTTGGCTGCCTGAGTTCGACGGTGATACGGCGGTGTGAAGAATCACCAGGGAAACGAACATGAGGAGATTCAATGAATGGTAAGGTGAGAATTGCCACGGGAGTGCTACTTCTGGTTGGCATAGCCAGCTATGTGTTCACGGCTCCTTATCCAGGCAATCAGGGACTTCAGCGCACGCCCGGTGTGATAATTGGGGGTACGGAGACTCCTGCCCCCGACGACTTTAGCACGGTCAATGACGTGGGCGGCACTTTATTGATGAAGTTTAGCGGCTTCCCACCGTTCGTGATCTATCTTTCATATGTGGGGACTCCCGAGGGTGTGATCACCGCCACCCGCCCGGACGGTGGATACTGGGCACAGCGTGTGAGAGACGGTGGCAACGACGGGTGGTTACGAATCGGTGACGCGAGATATGCGATGCAGGCCACAGAGATCCGGGGTGACGCACGCCTGCCGATGCTAGAACTGTACTCGGGCAAGACCCGCCTTCCGATGGACATAGCGGTGGGTGGGCCCGACCCCCTCCGTGACTGGGAGGTTTTCCTCTGGACGCCTCGGTAGAACTCAACAGCTACTGATGACCATCGCAGTAACGGGAGCAAATAGCAGCGTTGGTCTCAACCTGTTATCGCATCTCACGAATAGCGAAGACTCAGTCGTTAACGCGATAGTACGATCAGATCACGCAGCCGAATCTCTCCCAAGTTCTCCGGCTGTAACGCCTAAGATTATTCCCTATGAAAATGTCGAGCAGCTAACGCGAGCGATCGAAGGTGCATCATGTGTCGTGCACCTCGCGGGGGTTTTGATCGAAAGCAAGATATCGACGTACAAGAAAGCCAATGTGGACACTACCGCCGCTGTAGTAGAAGCAGCTCGACGTTCAAGACCGGAACGAATTGTTCTTGTGAGCGTGATTGGTGCGGATCCTGATTCCCCAAACCGATACCTCCGGTCAAAAGGAGATGCCGAGAGGTTAGTAACTGGATCGGGAGTTCCATCAACGATTATCCGCACTCCGATTCTTCTCGGCCGAAACACGGCAGGTGCTGCCGGGCTTATCCGGATAGCTAAGCAGAAGAAGGTCAGATTATTGGACGGTGGGCGCTATGAGATGCGTCCACTTGATCTTGATGATTTGAGCAGGGCGATTTTGTCTGCAATCAAGATTCGAGCAGAAGGTGTATCAATCTACACTCTGGTTGGACCAGAAGCTGTGCAATACCGCGAGTTGGTTACCCGTATTGCCAATATGATGGGGCGAACCCTGTCGGTAGGTACGATGCCTGTCTGGATAGCTAAGGCCGGGGCAGGCATACGGAGCAGGGTCAAAGGAGGTGGTGTATCTCCGACGGTCATTGATGTTCTGATTGCTGATGAAACAGTGGAAATAAATGCGGACACCGAGTTAGGAATTGAGCTAACTCCATTATCTGTAACCCTAGAGAAGATCCTTTCTGACTTAGATGAAGATTGATGAATCCACAGGCAGTTGATGGATCCGGATTAGTTCCGAAGCCGAGCTTCTGGAGACGCATCACCGTCTTTTTCATCACGACGGCGTGCTTTGGCTATCTCTATTACCGCTTAGCTGGTGCTGCTGCACGGGAGGATCTTTCTCTTGTTAACTACATGTCCCAGGTATTTGCCAATGTAAACTGGGTACCATGGCTGCTGTTGATGATGACCTACTCCTGTGTGTATCTAGCCATTGATACCTTGGTCGTAACACGCTCGCTGAAGTGGTTCGTGAAGGAGATACCCTACCGGGATATTCTACCAATCCGTGCTAGTGCCTACATCATCTCGATCTTCAATGAGCAGATCGGCAAAGGCGCTATGGCTTATTACCTCAATAAGCGAGACGGAGTCCCGGGATGGGAGGTTGGCTCGGTCATGCTGTTCATCATGTTTTGCGAGATGTTTTATCTGCTGACTTGGGCCACGATTGGATTCTTTGTCAGCCGGGAAGCACTTCCGGAAGGTTTCGGCCTGATACCCCCAATAGCACTGGGCGCTGTTGTATTCATCACGCTTTGGATCGCATTTTTCCGTGGCAAACTTTTGCCCGAAAGCCAGCTACGTGACAAGAGACTTCTCCATGCTTTCAAGTTAGCGCGCATACGCCACTATTGGGGCTTCTTTTTGCTACGCTCCCCGGCTCTTCTTTCAGCTGTGGTGGTTTATACCATTGCTCTTAATTTCTTCGGTGTCGAGACGTCATCGGTCGAGATGCTTGGATATTTGCCGGTCATCTTCTTCGCGGCCACGGTACCGACTCCGATGCGTGCGGCCGCTATAACCTCGTGGGTCATATTATTCCCTGGTAACGAGGGTCAAGTAGCTGCATTTGGGCTTGTACAACACAACTTCTTCATATTTTTCAACGCTACGATTGGACTGCTGTTCTTGAGGCGTGCGCAGCGTGAATTATTCGATCAGTGATCGCCCATCTTCTCACGAGTTTCCGATTACTTCTGGTGGTGCCCGTCTCATTGGGTCTCGCGCGACCAGACGTACTTCCCGAGGGGTGGTTGCTGGTCTGCATCACAGTGGGCATCAGCACAGACTATTTCGATGGCATCATAGCCCGACTGACTGAGACCGCATCACCTAAGGGGAGACTCTTCGATCACAGTACAGATTTTCTGTTTGTGACAGGTGGGCTAGGGGGAGCTGCGCTAGCCGGGGACGTATCGATTGCACTCCCAATCCTTATTGGGTGTGCCTTTACACAATACGTCTTGGATTCGTTCTGGATGCACCGTGAGAAGGAGTTACGAATGAGCACGTTGGGGCGTTGGAACGGTATTCTCTATTTCGTCCCTCTGGTCCTGATAAGTGTCTCGCGCCTCGATCTCATGGCTAGTAGCAACCATCTGTGGAGCACCGTGATCTTATTGGTCAGTTACGGACTCATCCTCTCCACGATAGCATCAATCATTGACCGGGCGATCTCGCCAAGCCAATAGGGATCTACAGCCCTGCTTCTGCCGACTGAACGGTCGGGTTTCAAGGGCGCTCTACTCCTATATAGATGTGGGTGTTGGGCTATCGAGGTTCGGGACTATAAGCGTCGTCCTAGGAGCACAGCACTGGGACCCTCTCTCCATACACAATGGGCGTCGAATCCGACTGCACTGAGAGCTGCGAGTTCTTCGGTGAGGGAGAAATATGAGTCTTCTTCAGCCCACTCTTCGAAGTGTTGCCAAGCGCGTCCCTCTGGGATTCCGTTAGCAACGAGGTGGCGAGCCCAATATCGATACAGACGTTCTTTCTCTTTGCCATGAGTTGGAACTGCAGCATCTGCGTTTACGAAGATCCCGCCTGGTCGGAGGGCGTTGTATGCTCTTTGGTAGAGAGCTTGTTTCTTTTCTAGGCTAGGCACATGGTGTAGAGAGATACATGCGGTGATGGCATCGCACGCCGGAAACGGGTCATTAAAGGACCTCAATTCAAAGCGAGTACGCTCACCGTAGTCAGAGAGTCGTATCTGAGCGTGCTCTAGCATTTCTGGGTCAATATCCCACAATTCGACGATTCCTATTTCAGGATAGCTGAGGAGGGCTTCGGAGAGCCCGCCTGAACCAGACCCTAGATCCAAGACATGACCGGGTTTGACTTCAGCGGCTAATGCCGAAGCAATTCCTAGCATGGTTTCATAACCTGGAACGAATTGTCGGATCTTACGGTCGTAGGTTGCGACTTCGATCCGCAGGTGCCGACTAACCTTATGAGACATAATTAGGACAGTTCAGCGTATGGATAAAGTGCTCATCACAGGCCCCTTGATTGGGGATTCTGTTAGCAGGCTGGTTGACCATTTCAGGGTCGAGTACTCCAGAAATGAAGTGATGAATCAGGCAGCATTCTCACAGGCCGTAACAGATGCTTGGGGTATTGTAACGATGACGAGTCTGAGCGTAGACCGACACATTATAGATTCCTCTCCACGGCTGAAAGTTATTTCCAATCTAGGGGTTGGTTGCGACAACATCGACGTGTCGTATGCGCAGAGTAAAGGGATTATCGTCACGAACACGCCAGATGTCCTGAGTGAATCCACGGCAGAGATGGGAATGGGTCTTTTGCTCGCCACGTCCCGGCGGGTTATCGAAGGCGATCGCATGGTCAAGGCGGGGGATTTCTCTGGTTGGAAGATTGATCTCTTGTTGGGATCGGAGTTGAATGGGAAGACGCTTGGCATTTTGGGTTGCGGGCGCATTGGCCAATCTATAGCCCGCATGGCAGGTGGCTTCGAGATGCAGGTCCTTTACTGCAATCGCAGTCGACTCCCGACCGAGGTTGAAGCTAGACTCCACCTCTCAGCGGTAGACTTCGCCGGATTGTTGGAGAAATCTGATTTTCTGGTTATTACGGCTCCCTTGAACAAAGAAAGCCATCACTTATTCGACCTCAAGACCTTTGAGCGAATGAAGAAAAAGGCAATCTTGATCAACATCGGTCGGGGCCCGGTCATCAAAGAAGTCGATCTTATCGCTGCTCTTGAAACGAATCTCATAGGGGGCGTTGCTCTCGATGTATTCGAAACACCCCCGAGTGTCGCCGAGCAATTGAAGGAACGTACCAATGTGACTCTTACTCCACACCTGGGCAGTGCCACGACTGAAGCCCGTAGCGCGATGAGTGACCTCGTTATCGACGCCGTCCTCGATGTCCACCAAGGCCGTGTCCCGAATTATGTAGTCGGGTAGTACGCATTCAGGAGGGCATGGGCCAAAGTAATGAGTTCAACTAACCAGCTCTTATGACAATTAGTTCGTCCACCAATAAACGACCACGATAAGAACAATCAACAGTATGGCATACGAATTGTTTCGAATTCGCTTCCAGAAATAAAACTCATTCGGATCTAATGACCCCATATCTATAGCTCCTGAAAACACTGTTGTTTTTATTCCCGGGACCTAAAAGAATTTTGAGTTACTAGCGTCTCTGGTTTTCGTAAAACCAGAGACCTCCCCCTGACCCACCGAGTAGGATATCGTCATCTCCATCACCGTCGATATCTCCAAAAGCTGGAGCGGCGAAGCCGAAGTGTTCTAGAGCAAGCGGGCCCCAGTCCCTGAATTCAGGGACGCTTCGAGTGCCTTCGTTCAGGAGGAGGCGGATGCCTTCTGATTCTGAGCCAACAATAAGATCTAAATCTCCATCACCGTCGAAGTCATGAAGGACGGGGAGGCTCCGGCGTCCCACATCAAGATCTAAGTATTCGTCACTTATTAGGGTGAATTCTGGTTGGCTAGCAGTTCCGGTATTCTCGTAGAAATTGAGTGTTCCTGAGCTCTCTCCGACGATCATGTCGGCGTCACCATCGGAGTCTAAGTCGCCGAGTGTTGGTGTCGCGTTACGACCTCGTGTCAGGGTAGTGATTGCTGAGTCGACGAGAGTTAATCGGATCGATCCGTCATTTGCCCGGTTTTCATAGAAACGAAGCTCGTCTTCCCAGGTCCCGAGGACGGCGTCGAGATCAGCATCACCATCTAGATCGGCGAAAGCGGGGAGGAGATGGTAGCCACTACCGATATCAAATTCACCCGACATTTGAAATTTGGGGGATCCTGGGGTCCCTTCGTTAATTAGTCGGTAGAGTTTCCCGTTCTGTGGATCACCCTGCTCGATCTTGTTACCAATCAGAATATCTAAGTCACGATCTCCGTCGAGATCAATGATGATGGGAATACTCTCGCTTCCCACATCGATCATGGACACGAAGCGGGACGTCTGTGCCGTAAAGATCCCCGGGCCAGATTGCTCTAGGTAGTACAAGTTGTCTGCGGTCGTGGTATTTGGATTGAATGCACCACCGAGGGCTCCCACGAGTAAATCCTGGTCGCCGTCACCGTCCACGTCCCCTATGGTAGGTGCGTTGTAGCCACTGGTGTTTAGGGGTTCGGATGAAGGAAATGAGATGGGCTCTCCACCGAGCGAAGGTGACTGACAGGTTCCTGTGTTCTCAATGAATAGTATTCCGGGTTCGAAGTAATCTCCCCAGAAGAGATCTTCATCTCCATCATTGTCTATATCACCAAGAGCCATCGTGTTTGCTCCGTGCAGGCTCCCCATTTGCGCGATGATCTCAATGTTCTCAAAAAAATCAGTCACGTGTTGGAACTGCGGGGCGCCAAGGGTACCGGAGTTGGTATGCTCATATCGTGACACTCTTCCCACGAGACGCCCGATAAGAAGATCAACTTGTGAGTCGCAATCTATATCTGCTGCATTCGGAATATTCTGCCGGTCAGAAAATAATGGCTTGCCGTCAACGTCTTTTAGGCTGTCAGCTACCTCAACAAATCGAGGTTCTCGGGGCGTACCTTCGTTACGGTAGTATCTCACATAGCTGAACGGTTGCTCAGCGAGCAGATCATGGTCGCCATCTAGGTCCAGATCGACGAATCGGTACCATTCGCCGACTTCTAGATCCTGGTATCGATCAGTTCTCCAGAGAAATTGTGGCCTTTCTCCTGGGCGATTCTCAAAGAATATCACGCTACCTGAAACGTCCTGGACAAAGAGGTCGTAGTCTTCATCACCATCGATATCCAGGAGTTGGGGTCGTGGCATATTGAAACCGCCGAGAAACGGATGCTCATACTCTTGGCCAGACTGGTCTACGGTAGGGAAAGGAGTGATACGGCGTATATACTCAGGCATAGCAAGGTCGTTGTTCTCGGTCGTCCCTTGGCCATATCTGCCTGGCTGTACCTGTGATGAAGGACCCTCCTCCATTCGAACCCCGCAGCCGATCAGAACGAGGCAGGTACTAAGCATACAGATAACCAGGGAAGCACTACGATCTTCATAAGAAGATGAGCGAGAGGTCATCAGTTTCGAGTTATGGTTGATGAGGCCGACATACCAGCTGCGTAGCGACCAATCTCAATGACTGCGATTACGGAACGTGTATCGATATCGATTGCGACGACGGTACCTGGGCGAGTCTGGTCACCACTGATTGATTGGTATGTACCAGCCACGTTACGCCCGGATACATAGACCGTATTGCCGTCGGGTGATACCGCTGACCCATGTGGTTCCGCGAGCGCCGGATGTCGAATTACATCAATGACTGTCCAGGTCTCTGTGTCGACAACAGTCACGGTATTCGCTGATTGGTTGGGCACCCAGACAGTTGTTCCATCAGTGCTAAATGAAGGGTGCCAAGGTTGTCCACCGACGGGGATTGATTTGACGAGAGCAGGTCGAGGATCGCTTAAGTCAAAAATCAACAATTCTCCACTCACCTGACCTCCGGCGACCATCCAGTCCCCATCCGGGGACAAAGCAAACTGCACCAGCGTATGAGTTGTACCATCGATGTTATATAGGTCTACTTCCTCAACACCGAGGGGTGCATAAGCAACGGTGTTTTGACCTAAGCTGGCGGTAAAGAATCTTTTCCCGTGCGGGTCTACAGCTAATGCGTGTGGTCGTGGGAAAAAGACATCCACTTCCTCTATTTCCATCGAACTACGCTGTATCACACCGATGCGTTGAGGTGGGTTTACCGCTGCCATTGAACGGCCCACATAAAGGTGATCAGATGTCGGGTCCAAGCTCAACATACCTGGTGCTTCAAAGTTCGACCGGGCTACAAGTCTATTTTGTCGATCGAACTTCAGAATTGTCCCTGCAGAGATTAGTGACACATACCAAAAAGAACCATCCGGTTCCACAGCCGTGTGATGTGCCTTAGATGATTCAGGGAAACCAAGTGCTTTTAGATCGACCGTTTCGAGTAGCTCATTACTTTTCGTATCAATTATAGAGACTGTGACCTCTTCCTGGCTGGCCACGTAGAGGAGGTCCTGGGCAGCTAAGAATGCCGGCGCCTGAAAAAAGGCGATACCAAGGAGTAGGAGTTGAGGCATCACCCGAAGGTGGTGCTCCCGTGACTCTGCTACTCGTAACATGAAGCTTACTCCGAAATTGTCCGTGGACGGTATCTAACGACGAAAAGCCCCTCACGGCTGCTTGTCACTACTACAACCCCGCTCTTGAAGTACGGATAGTTTGACCAGGAACCAGTCATGGACGCGTCATCACCACCGTATGGTACGGTATCAAAATTACCTACTAATTGGGGGTTTTCGGGGTCAGAAATATCCAGCACTCTCAATCCACTCTTGTAGTTGGATTGGTACATCGTGTTACCTAGAATGTAGAGGTTGTGATCTGTTGCCTTCGTTTCAGCCATGTACTCTCTAGCTAGGATTGGATCATCTAGGTCGGCGAGGTCCCATATGAGCGTCCGAGTGTTGGTGACGTTCCCGCCGCTTTCATCCAGTTCATCTCCCATGAAAAAGTAGGAGTGATCTTCTGAGAGCCAGCCCTGATGTGAATATCCGACATTAGGATAGGATGCCATTGCGACGGTGAGTGGATTTGACTTGTCAGTCACGTCAGCTATAGAGAGCGCGGTTTCATTCGAACCAAGACAAATTTCATGTCCCTGATAGTCGGTGTCGGGTCCATGATATACTACACACTGCGCATCGTGAGAGTATCCGGTTCGTTGCCGACCTGTCGACATATCTTGAAAACAACCAGCGAACACAGGAGCTAAAGGGTCCTGAATATTGATCATGTGGAGTCCTCCACCACATGTCTGTCCACCACCACTGCTGCCTACCGAATACGCAAACCCAGTCTCTTCATTGATAACAATGTTGTGTGCGCTTGCGATTTGATCATAATGCGCGTCACTAGCGAAGGTCTGCGGATCCGACCCGTTCAGCCCTCTGAGTCGGGTGAGATCAAAGACCTGCATCCCATGTTCTCCCGCTCCATCAGAAACTACATACATATGATCCTGATAGACCTTCATGTCTCTCCAAGTTGAGGCATTAGCTGTTTCCGGCATTGGAAGTCGGCCGAGGTAGGTTGGCATACCCGGGTCAGTTACATCGACAAAGGCTGTTTGGTTAGTCATGCCTACGAGTACGATTTCTTGACCGGTTTCAGGATCAGTCCAGCCCCAGACATCGTTTGTTACAATTCCACGCTCCGCGCCCATGTGAGCTAGAGGCAGAAACGAAACAAGGTCAACCGATTCACAGTCGAAACCCGAAGCCTCACCTTCTGTCGAGCAGGACACCTCATCACCTGTAATTGCATCCATGCCCAGGACGTCACCCGTAATCCGACCAGCGGAGGTCCAGTTGTTATCCGTGCGTTCAAATACCCAAGCAGCACCGGCACCCCGATCGGCACCATTTGCTACACCTACAGCGATATCGCCTGAAAAATCTACAGTTCTTCCGAAGAAGGCTCGTCCAGTCTCAGCCGAGGAGATCTTAGAGGCCGCAGTCCATTCAAAGGTCTCTCGATTGAACGTGTAAGAGAAAATGCGTCCCTGTCCCTGGGCTGCACTAAAGGCCCCGATTAGGGCGGCATTCCCATCAAAGGCTATGGAGCCACCAAATTGTATCGCGCCGGTTGACTCATATGGGGACAGGAGAGAGGCAAGCTGCCAAGTGTCTCCGGCGAGTCCGTAGACGAAGACAGCACCCGTTCCCGCACCTGTGCCTCCGAAATATCCTGGAGCTCCGACCAACGACACATTGTTCTCGATCGCGATGTCAGTTCCAAACATTGTTTCCTCACTAAGGCCGGGCGCCTGTAACTGCCCGCTCTCCTCCCAGGTATCCGAGTCTTCGCTGTAAGTGAAACTATAGACTCTTCCTTCACCATCTGAGCCAAAAGGAGCCGAGATCAACATCTGGTTTCCTTGAAGGGCTATACGAGATCCAAAAGTGTCCCCTTCATCAATATCAGCGGGTCTGATCGTGGAATGCTGGACCCAGGATTCCCCTTCACGACGGAAGGCATAGGCCGCTCCTGTTCGATCATTTTGAGCGATCGTCCCGACCATGATCCAGTCATTAGTGATTGCCAGTCCGGTACCGAGGCTGTCAGCGGGACTCCGGTCTGTGGTTTCAAGTCGCCCTGATTCAATCCAAGTACCGTTTTGGTTTTGGTATACGTAAACTGCGCCAGCCCCTTCGTCAGCACGTGTGGCTGAGATGAGTAACGTGTTTTCGTGTTTAGCTAATCCAATCCCGAAACGATCACCTGGTACGCCACTGCTTGGCTCGATTCGCTGCGTCTGAATCCAGTTCCCGGATGGATCCCGCCCGAACACGTAGACGACACCAGAGCGCATTTCGTAGCTGGCTTCTCCTACAAAAACCTGATCGCCGTCCACGGTGATAGCATTGCCGAACGCTTGCGAAGCAACTGGGGTACCCGGCATTGAGGCCAGCAGGGCGACTATCGAGGCTAGGTATATCCTCTTCATGAGATACTATCTCCGTGTTGTGATTCAGTGCGTAAAGCCTTTCTGCACCTATCTAATCGTCGTTGATCTAACTCCAAGAACCCGCGATGCTGGGTTCCGGTCAAGTCATGAAGTCTACGTGGAAGTTCTCAGAGAGTTCCACGAAACTGAGTTTCGATTGAGGCTGTATGATAACTCAACAATATCACCAATAGATTCTCTAGGTAATCATCTTCAGTTTTAGTGGGGTACCGTCTTGTTCTTCACACCTAGTGGTACCAGACTGCCAGAGCAGAATCACAGCTAGAGTAAGCGTTCGGCGTGTGAAGTGAGTGCCAAACTTACTTAATCGATGACAGGCCCGAGTTCCATCTTGATTGGGGTAGGGGTTTGTCCAAAGCATGTAACGGGAGTGGGTCATGATTAACGCGGTTGCAGTGGCGGGAATCCTAACTCTGTTCCAGGTGGCTCCAACTAGGGTAGAGGTGACCCCGGAGCGTTCAGAGATTGAAGTTCAGGCTACGGCGCAACTAACTGTTCGCGCTTTCGACGGGTCAGGCCGAGCCATTAATGGAATGCCGGTGCGTTGGATTTCATCGACACCCGAACTCGCTACAATTGATCAAATGGGTCGAGTTCTCGCGTTGAATCCTGGAATGGCACGTGTCACTGCGGTCATTGGGGGAAGACCAAGTGGTTCAGTAACCATCATAATCCGCGCGTTGCCCGCTGCTGAGCTCTCAGTGCAACTAGCGAATGATCGACCGTATGCGACACAAGCACTCCCGCTTCAGGTAACTGCACGGAATCGACTTGGAGAAATCGTAGATGATCCGGATCTTACCTACGCGAGTTCGGACGAATCTGTCGCGGTGGTTGACCCTGCAGGCCTAGTCTTCGCTCGTGCGCAAGGAACTGCTCGGATCAGCGCCTCGACTGGAGCAGTGAGGGGTGGGACGGTGGTCAATGTGAGGGCGGACCCGGGACTTTCCTATTCTCTCAGTCCTACGGAAGCGCAGGTCCGAACAGGAGATGTGATACGGTTGCAGGCCTCGATCCAGTCTCCGGATGGTGAAGTTCAGGGGTTTCCTGAATGGTCGGTGACCGGAACAGGCGCCCAAGTAGAAGATGATGATGGGGAAGGAGTCTTTGTTGCTGAGGAACCCGGGACATACCGTGTATCAGCCCGACTCGGAGAGAATTCAGTATTGAGTGCAGTTGTGCGCGTTGAATCGCGAGATGCGGATGCAGAATTGATTCAAGTTGGGCGCGGCCCGATCTCAGATCATCACTCGGGTGATGTCTGGGTATTCGAAGGTGTAGACGGACGTGATTACGCATACATAGGCACTTTCATGCATGACTGGATGAAGGTGTGGGATGTGACTGACCCGTCAAACCCGATGCTCACCGACTCAATCCAACTTGATGCAAGAAGAATCAATGATGTGAAGATCCACCCGAACAGCAGATTGGGGATCGTCACGCGTGAGGGAGCGTCAAGCCGCCGTAATGGGATGGTACTCCTGGATTTGGCTACGCCAGCACATCCGACTGTTCTAGGTGAATATACGGAGACACTCACTGGAGGAGTTCACAACGTTTGGATTGATGGTGACAATGAACTCGTTTACGCGGTCCACAATGGTACTCGAGCGATTCACATCATCGATATCTCAAATCCTGAAGCTCCGAGTGAGGTTGGTCGCTGGCAGATTGATAACCAGCAACGATCGCTACACGACGTCATTATTCAGGAGGGATATGCATACGCTTCATACTGGGATGATGGTGTCGTGATCCTAGATGTCGGTGCTGGATCCCATGGGGGTACGCCACGCGCTCCAGTCCTGGTGAGCCAGTTTAAGTATCCCGTTGGTAACACTCACGTAGCGTGGCGGCATGGACAGTACCTCTTCGTCGGAGATGAGATTTTCCCGCCTGCTTGGGATGCAGATCGTCCGATCGACGCGCGCGGGTACATTCATGTGCTCGATATGAGTGATATGGAGAATCCGGTTGAAGTTGCTAAGTACGAAGTTCCCGAAGCAGGGGCTCATAATGTCTGGACTGAAGGTGACCGGCTTTACGTGGGCTATTACCAGGCAGGTCTCCGAGTCCTAGATATCTCCGGTGAATTGAGGGGCGATCTTTATAAGCAGGGGCGTGAGATCGCTGTGATCAAGACAACGGATGAGAATACGACCACACCCAATTGGGGAATGACTTGGGGGGCTCAGGTTTTCAAGGGTCGCATCTATTCTTCCGACATTAATTCAGGTCTTTGGATCACTGAACTTAAGGAGCGTTCCCGGATAGTCTCCTAGCTGCACTGGGCTAACTCCGTCATACAATAGAGTTGGAAGCTTATGCTCATAGTTAGCCTGAGTAGGGATTAGCATTGAGTATCCCGCTTAATTCTGAGGGCGTAACTAATGCGGTAGAGAGCATCGCTCGTCGCA
>Ga0207965_1000256_pt1 | contig 15433 bp, 8 predicted proteins | sample Knorr_S23_td_O2m_FD_185609 | JGI IMG/M metagenome (GOLD analysis project Ga0207965, IMG submission 185609) | Marine microbial communities from Southern Atlantic Ocean transect - Knorr_S23_td_O2min_ad_571m_LV (SPAdes) (version 2) | ecosystem: Environmental > Aquatic > Marine > Oceanic | place...
GATCTCGCTGTGATTCAGTCAGATGTGGATCATGGACAGATTCATGAATATGATTTGATCTAACAAACTTACCATCATTATTTATCCAGTCTATCGTAGGAAGATCCTTCATCCACCAATGTTCAGAGCCTATGTGGTTTAAAATCAGGTCCATCACCAACCCGATTCCTCTTTTTTTAGCCTCTTTAGAAAGAATTTTGTAAAGATTGTTGTTACCAAATCTTGCATCGATATTATAGTAGTCTGTGGTTGAATAACCATGATAAGAATAATTGTGTTGATCATTCTCTAAAACTGGATTTAACCATATCTGTGTAAAACCCATATTCTCGATATAGTCAAGATGATCAATTATTCCTTGCAGGTCACCCCCATGTCTTCCATGATTATTACTTCGATCAGAGCTTTCTTTTAGGGTTGATACATTATCATTACTTAGGTCACCATTTGCAAATCGGTCTGGGGTAATTAAATAGATGGCATCTTCAGAGGAAAACCCTTGACGATTAGCTGAGTCAAACTCTCTATCTATTAGTCTATAATTATATTGTACCTGAGACCGACCTTGCTTATTAAAGGCGATTTCGAATTCACCAGGCATTGCTTCTTCCGATAAAAATAGATCAATAAATAAGTAATTAGGATTACTTAACCTGTGTACTTGATTTATCTCTATTCCAGGGTGGAAAAATTCTGGTTCTAGATCCGAAATGTTCTTACCATGAACCATTAGCTGCAGTTTATTTTCCGCCATTCCTGTCCACCAGAATGGGGGTTCTAAATGATCAATGCGATAAGTTTCGGCACTCTTTATAGGTGAGATAAAGAGTGCTAAAAAAATCCAGATTGAAAAAAAATTCTTCATTAATTCAAAAATAGTGACTCACTATTGAGTTACTGATATTAAATTAAGTATATTAATCAAAAGCAATCAATACAATTTAAACCTATAATAAAAATACATTAACCAAGATGGCTAATATTGAAAAAGAAATAAGCAGGTTGCTCGAGAGGTTTGGCTTTTCGGCAAATGCAGCTAAGGCTTACCTGAGTTTAGTAAATAGCAACCCGGCTACTGGCTACGAAATAAGTAAATATTCAGGAATACCCCGTTCTGCCATTTATGGCACGCTAACCCGCATGGAAAAAATGGGTATTGTGAGTTTGGAAGGCGGTACTCCAAAAAGATATATTCCACTTACCCCCTCATCTCTCATTGATCATCTTCAAAATTTGCATGAGAACCAGATTAAGGATTTAAAACTAGTTCTAGATAAAATGGAAATGGATGAAGAAGCTTTTGATTTTTGGCATATCCATGGCTATGATAACCTTATTTTTAAAATGCGTGAAGCAGTCAACAGTGCCTCAACCTTAGTTATAATTAATGCTTGGAATAATGAATTAGAAAAATTAAAGAAGGAGTTAAAAACTGCTGAGGCTCGGGATGTAGACATCGTTATTTTTTCATTTTCACGCATTAAAAAACCAATTGGAACAACAATTTCGTACGATTTGGATGAAGAGGATTTAAATGAAATATGGAAACCAAAAGTTGTATTGGTTGTTGATAATAAATTGACCATTATGGGTAGTTCGTCTCAACAAAATGGTCGTGCCGTGTGGGCATCAAATCCCGCAATTATAAAAATCGCTTCCGATTATATCATTCTGGATATAACTCTGGCTGGACAGCGTCTTGGTATAGACATCAACCCAATTGTGAAAAACATCATGCAAAAAGATGAGTTTGATTTGGACAGGTTGATTAACCAGGCGAAAAGTGATATTTGACCGGCTGATTAATATATAAAGGAACATAAATTGAAATTTTTCCCAAGAGAAAGCGGAGTTCTTTTACATATAACTTCTCTTCCCGGTCCCTATGGATTAGGTGATATCGGCCCGGAAGCATTTCATTTTGTCGATGTGCTCCACGAAATGGGTCAAAGCCTTTGGCAAATATTACCTTTGGGTGACACTGGTTCATCCCTATGTCCTTACGTTACTGTTTCTACTTTTGCAAACAATCCGCTGCTGATCAATTTGGACGGACTCATTGATGAAGGGTATTTACATAAGGACGATTTAAAAAAATTACAAAGCTATCCTTCAGATCGGGTCGACTATCAAAAAGTCTATAATGATAAATATAAAATACTTGATACAGCCTGCACCAACTTCATAAAAAGTTCCAGTGCCGAAACCCGGCAACGGTTTGATTCCTTTTGCAAGGAAAATGAATACTGGTTAAGCGAATATATTTTATTCCAGACATTAAAGAAGCTGAATAATGATCAACACTGGATAACCTGGCAGCCCAGACATGATCCGGTGGGTGAAGACATTATAAAAGAGAATAGTGTTTTTATTCAAAAACTCATGATCCAACAATTTTTGTTTATTGAGCAATGGCAAAAACTAAAGACATATGCAAATCAAAAGGGAATCCGTTTTGTAGGCGATATCCCAATTTATGTAGCCCATGACAGTGTAGACGTATGGGCAAACCCGGAATTATTCAAGTTGGATGACCATGGAAAAATAAAATTTCAATCTGGATGCCCTCCGGATTTTTTTAATGCCAAAGGCCAGGTATGGGGACATCCCGTGTATAATTGGAAAACCCATAAAAAGACAGGCTACCAATGGTGGCTTAACCGGATAGAACATACCTTTAACCTTGTGGATGTGGTGCGGATCGATCATTTTAATGGATTCGCCAAGTACTGGGAAGTAAAAGCGGGGGAAACAAATGAAGTAAATGGACACTGGGTTGTCGGACCAGGTGAAGATTTTCTTTTCGCTGTTAAACAATCGTTGGGTGCAAGACCCATCATTGCCGAGGATCTTGGCGAAGCAGCTAAAGAGGCAGCTGTTTTAAGGAAAAAATTTGATATACCGGGAATGTCCATTCTGCAAATGGCCTTTGGCGAAAATGCAAACATCAATGGCAACCTGAAAAGTCTAGATAGTGAAATAAATGTCGTTTACACCGGAACCCATGATAATGACACAACCATTGGCTGGTTTCAAACGCTTCCGGAGTCAGTCATTTCAACCCAGACAGCGGCCGATATTGTGAAGGAACGCAAGCGTGCATTAAAATTTCTGGGGACAGATGGGTCTGAAATCAATTGGGATTTGATTTCCTTGGCATTGCGCTCTAAGGTCAACACCGCCATTATTCCCTTGCAGGATATTTTGGGCCTTGGAACTAAAGCTAGAATGAATACACCGGGGACAATTGAAGGAAATTGGCAATGGAGATTCAAAAAAAATACGTTAACGAGTGATATAATCGAACGAATGAAAACACTTACAAAAGAAAGTAAAAGATTGTAAAGCTAGCTACTATGACGGAATCACAAATTAAAATAGCATATTTTTCTGCAGAAATTGGAATTAGTTCCAGTCTACCAACATACAGCGGCGGATTGGGTGTATTAGCGGGAGACCATATTAAAGCGGCGGCTGATGAAGGTTTACCGTTATGTGCGATTACCTTATTATACAAGGAAGGTTATTTCAAGCAGCGTATTGATGAAGAAGGAAATCAAACTGAAACTTATCCAAAATTTGATCCCGAACCTTTATTGAAAAAATTAGATTTTACTTTTCCACTCCATCTACGAGGCAGAGATGTACAAATAAAAGTATATAGGTTGGATTATACCGGCTTTAATGATCATATCCTGCCCATATATTTTATGGATACTGATTTAGAAAGCAATTCCGATGAAGATAGAAGCATTTCTTTGCGGTTGTACTCTGGCAATAAGAATCACAGAATCTTGCAAGAAGCTATTTTGGGATTTGGCGGTATACATTTATTGAAACATCTTGGCATTTTAGACAATATTGAAACGTTTCACATGAATGAAGGACATTGCTCTTTTCTCACATTAAAGTTATTAGAAGAATTCAAAAATGAAAATAGTGTCAGAGAAAAATGTCATTTTACCACTCATACTCCAGTATCGGCAGGACATGATAATTTTGCAATGAAAAGGGTGGATGAACTGTTACATAGATTGATTCCGGAAAATCTGCAATTGCCTTCACTTGTGCAAAACAGCCGGCTACATATGACAGAGTTGGGACTTTATTTTAGCCGATCAGCTAATGGGGTATCAAAATTGCATGGGGATGTAGCACAGGATCAATTTCCTGAGAATCAGATCGGATATATCACAAATGGTGTTTATCATCCCTATTGGATCTGTTCCCAGATTCGTAAAGTGTATGATATATATCTACCCGGTTGGAAGGAAGATGGAAATAAATTATTAGAAGTTGATTCAGTCCCAGATGATGAACTGGCAGCTGCACACGCGAAACGCAAACGCATCTTATTGGGTTATGCCAATGCTCAAGTTCAAAAAGCGTTGAGTAGGAATACATTAACCATAGGGTTTGCCCGGCGAGCAGCTACATATAAAAGAGCACATTTGTTATTTAAAGATCTAGAACGTTTGGTAAATATTTGTCAAGGGCAAGTGCAGTTTATCTTTGCTGGAAAAGCTCACCCAAAAGATGATCAGGGAAAAGAGATTATTCAGGAAATAGTAGCTAATGCGAACGAATTGTATGGAAAGGTTAAAGTGATTTTCCTTGAGAATTATAATATGTGGCTTGGTAGAATGATTACTTCTGGTGTGGATGTATGGCTAAATACGCCTCTGAGACCAAATGAAGCATCTGGGACCAGTGGTATGAAGGCAGCAATGAATGGTGTTCCTAACTTATCTGTATTGGATGGTTGGTGGCCTGAAGCATGTAATCATGGTATAAATGGCTGGGCCATTGGAAATCCTGAAACACCTGACGATGAAGCAGATGCAAATCATTTATATGAATTATTAGAGAATGATGTCATTCCGCTATACTATGAGAATCCTTCTCAATGGATGACCATGATGAAGTCTGTTGTAAAAATTGGAGTACAATTTACTGCGCAACGCATGATCCGCGAATATAAAGAAAATTATTATCAAAAAGGGAGCTAACCATGGCTACTATTGATTACATAATTGTTTTTTTATACTTATCCGCTATTGTTGCTGTCGGTCTTTACATGCGCAGAAAAGCAAGTGCAGGAATAGATTCTTATTTTTTAGGGAATCGTCGTTTACCCTGGTGGGCGTTGGCTTCATCAGGTATGTCATCAAATCTGGACATCACCGGCACCATGATTATTGCAGCATTGATTTATGCTTTGGGAGCAAAAGGATTTTACATCGAACTCAGAGGGGGCGTTACCTTGATCATGGCGTTTCTGATGATTTATATGGGGAAATGGAACACCCGATCAGGAGCCATGACCTTGGCTGAATGGATGAAATTTCGTTTTGGGAATGGCAAACAAGGTGAGGTGGCTCGACTTATCGCTGCTATTTCTTCCATTATTATGACGATTGCCATGGTCACATATTTTGCATTAGGCGGTGGGAAATTTTTAGATACATTTTTAGGCATTGAAAATTATCTTGGACTTCCATCTGAATTTTGGGCGGCAACATTGCTCATTGCCATTGCCATGATTTATACGGTTGCATCAGGATTGGTTGGTGTTGTCTGGACGGATGTATTGCAAGGAATATTTATTTTCGCCGCTATCGCTTACATGGCATTTACGGCGCTGCAGATTACACTTCCGGAATCATTTACTATTTCCCTACCCATGTTTGACGGGTCGTTTCAGCGTTTCAGCACCACGTTCAAGGAATGGTCCAGTATTTTGCCACAGAAGGAATTGACTATTGATGGCACCTCTCAATATTCGATTTATAATTTATTTGGCATTGCCGTCATGTTTTACATTTTAAAAGTAGTATTGGAAGGCTCCGGGGGGACGGGTAACTATATGCTCCAGCGCTATTTCGCGGTGAAAGACGATCGTGAGGCTGGCTTATTGAGTTTAGCATGGGTTTTTATGCTTTCATTTCGCTGGGTATTCATCGGTGCAATTGCCGTGATAGGGATTTCTCTTGGCACTCAAATTACCGATCCTGAACTAGTTCTACCCAAAGTGGTGGAAACACTACCTGTTGGTATAAAGGGATTTTTAGTGGCGGGACTCATGGCTGCCGGAATGTCAACCTTTGACTCCACCGTAAACGCCGGGGCTGCGTACTGGGTGAAGGATATTTATCAGGTTTACATCAATCCGAAAGCAAACCACCGCCAGTTAATGACGCATAGTTACAGTGCTTCTGTTATGATTGTAATCCTGGGATTAGCAGCTATGCTTGTATTTAAAAATATTAATGAAATATGGGGCTGGATCACAATGAGCATTGGTTCTGGGCTTCTTATACCTATGCTGCTGCGTTGGTATTGGTCCCGTATGAACGGCTGGGGATTTTCCATCGGAACATTGGCGGGAATGATATCAGCCATCGGTTTTAAAGCCATCGCGCCGGAGGGTGTTACTGAATACACCATGTTTATGATTTCCAGTTCAGCATCATTGATTGGCACTATTTTGGGAACATTATTAACAGAACCGACGGACGACGAAACACTCCAGAATTTTTATAATAAAACACGGCCTTTCGGAACATGGGGGAGATTTAAAAAACGGATGGATAATGATCAGCAAAATGCTATTGATGCAGAAAATAAAAGAGACATATTTTCAACGATTATTGCCGTACCATGGCAGGTTACACTGTTCCTGTTTATGATGAGTCTCATGTTTAAAACCTGGACAACCGCCTTGATTCTTGGCCTTATATGTGGTACTCTAACTATTATACTCTATTTTTCATGGTACAAACACCTATCCACAGAAAATTAATTGTATTCGTATGCTCCATATGGCTGCAGCCACTTCTGGCTGAGGTAGTTTATTCTGATCCGAATTTTGCTACTGAATGGGATTCCATTACCGTGTATTTTGACGCCACAGAAGGCGATCAGGGGCTTATGGGTTTTACTGGAGACATCTGGGCTCATACGGGTGTTATTACCACCAACAGCACACATCCAGGGGATTGGAAATATGTAAAAACGAATTGGGGACAAAACACAAACGATACTCAATTAATACCGCTTGGAAATGATCTTTGGAAATTGAATATTGGTTTTCCTCACGATTATTATGGCACACCAAATAGTGAACAAATTCTGCAATTGGCATTTGTTTTTCGAAATCACGATGGTAGTGAGTCAGGTAGAGATGTGGGTGGTGCAGATATTTTTCTTGATCTCTATGAAACAGGTGTAACAGCAATCGTTGTTACTCCTTTTGTTAATATGTCATTCGGCGATCCACGACGCGCTCCAGTTTTTGGTTTTCCTTCTGCTACAATACCTGTTGAAATTGCCGGTGCTGCCGTTGGAACAGAACTATCAACCTTAATTCTTTTAATCAACGATTCTCTGCATACTCAATCTTCATCAGACACATTAATAACAGAATTGTATTTGCAAAATTATTCATTAGGAATGCACGAACTTACGGCGGTCGTCCTTGATACGGCTGGTATGTCAGATAGCTCCTTGTTTTATATCATGGTCCATGATCAGCCAGTGGAGAATCAACGCCCAGATAACATTACTGACGGTATCACTTATTATGATGCCGGAGTTGGAACAGTGTCCCTATCCCTGTTTGCCCCCTATAAGGAATTTGTTTATGTCATTGGTGATTTTAATGACTGGCTGGTGGATGAAGATTATTATATGCAAAAGGATTCCGGTTCTGCTGATTCGGTCCATTTTTGGATCACATTGGACAACCTGTCTACCGGTACCGAATATGTATTTCAATATCTGGTGGATGGTGAAATTCGCATTGCTGATCCATATACAGATAAGACTTTGGATAGATGGAATGACCAGTATATTCCTGAAGTCACATACCCAAATTTAACAGAATACCCATTTGGGAAAACGGATTACACAGTATCTGTCCTCCAAACTGCACAATTGGAGTATGACTGGCAATACTCAGCATCATTCCAGCGCCCTGCAAAAGAAGAATTGATTATTTATGAATTACTTGTGAGGGATTTTATTACTCGCCATGATTTTCAGACACTCATTGATACCTTAAATTATTTTGAAAATCTAGGCGTTAATGCAATTGAACTAATGCCTTTTAATGAATTTGAAGGGAATTCCAGTTGGGGGTATAATTCGTCATTGTACTTTGCCCCGGATAAATATTATGGCCCCAAAGTTGCTTTAAAATCATTTATCGATGAGTGTCATCAGCGAGGGATTGCGGTCATAATGGATATTGTTTTAAATCATACCTACAGTCAATCGCCGTTTGTTCAATTGTATAATGAAGGACAATGGGGGTCGCCCACAGCAGAAAACCCCTGGTACAACACTCAATCCAATTTTACAAACCCCGATGCCCAGTGGGGAAATGATCTAGACCATGAAAGTATTCACACTAAAAGATTAGTAGATCGGATAAACCGTTACTGGTTGGAAGAATATAAGATCGATGGTTTTCGGTTTGATTTCAGTAAGGGTTTTGGGAATAATATCAAAGGTTCTGATGACCCCTGGGGAAGTAATTATGATGCTGACCGTATACGATTGTTGAAACGTATGGCGGACAAGATTTGGGAATATGATTCAACAGTTTATGTTATTCTTGAGCATTTTGCAGAAAATTCTGAAGAACAGGTATTAGCGGATTACGGGATGCTTCTTTGGGGTAATTCTAATTATAACTATGCTGAAGCTGCTATGGGTTACCATAGCAATGGTAAGTCTGATTTTTCTTGGGGTTATTACGGCACAAGAGGCTGGGAAAACCCCCATGTCGTTACCTATTTTGAAAGTCACGATGAAGAAAGACTCATGTTTAAAAATCTTTCTTGGGGGCATAGTGCCGGAGATTATAATATACAAAATTTATCTACTGCATTAGATCGAATGAAACTAGTAGGATCTTTTTTCTTTACTATTCCAGGGCCTAAAATATTCTGGCAATTTGGCGAGTTAGGTTATGATGTCAGTATTGACGATCCCTGCCGTGTTTGTGAAAAACCAATTCTTTGGGATTATTTTCAAGAAAATGAACGGCATAATCTTTACAAAACATTCCAGGCCTTGATTCATCTTCGTAAGCAATATCCCGTTTTTCATAGTGCAGCAACTGAAGTGGATCTATCAGTAAGTAGTTCTACGGGAAAGAAACGAATTAGATTAAACCATAGTGATATGAAAGCAATTATTCTCGGTAATTTTAATGTGGTTGAACAGACAATCAATCCACAGTTTTTTAATACGGGTATATGGTATGATTATTTTTCAGGTGATAGTATTGAGGTTACAGAAATAAATGAAACCATTGATCTTGAACCAGGAGAATTTCACATATATACAGATATGTATATTGATCCCCCGGAACAAGGAATCCTTTCCGATGCGAAAGATGATAGTTTTACACCTCATGAATTCAGATTGAATCAGAACTTCCCCAATCCATTTAATCCGAATACAACTATATTGTTTTCGGTAGATAGGGATCGCAATACCTCCTTACGTATTTATGATATAACTGGAAGATTGGTAGAAACGTTGATTGATGAACAGCTGAAGCCGGGAGAATATGAGATCAACTGGAACGGATCATCCCATCCCAGTGGTGTTTATTTTGTCTGTTTATCTTTGGCTGAAAAAACACAAACAACTAAGGTAATGTTACTAAAATAACAAATAATTAAAGGAAGAGATAAATGAAAGTTGGGTTACTAACAAACGAAATTCCTCCTATTGTTTATGGCGGGGTTGCTACATGGATTATAAACTTTTTGGACATGTTTGCCGAAGACGATGATATTGAAATTATTCCAGTTTTCCTTGCACAATTGGACGAACCGCCGGGTGATTTTCCCGAACGATATCCTGGGATTAGAATCATTCATGGACCAGATGATGTTAAAAATGCATTTGCAGATTTAGATGCATGTATCAACAATCTTTGGGTGGCTTTTGATACAACAAGAACCATAAAAGAGACGTACCCGGATAAGTTAATGATTTCCGTTTGCCATTCATTAATTAAAATGGAACATATCACAAATATGGGTGGACCCATTACCAGTAATTACTTTGAACAGGAAATCACATTTCAATACTCTGATATAGTTGTATTGATCAGTAAAGCAGAAAAACAGCATTATATATCATTTGGGTATGACAAATATGAATCGACTCCCCATGTAATATATAACAGCTATAAACCAAAACTGGATCATGAATCCTGGCGACCGAATTATGAATTAAATGATATAGGTTATATCGGTAGACACGTGCCGCGCAAACGTCCAGATTTACCCATTTTTGCTGTAGAAAAATCAGGACGAAAAGATGTCCGTGTTTTCAATATGGGTGTAGATTACAAAGGCGAGCAAGGGAATCCATTTTGGGAAGATTTAGGGAGAAAACATCCTAAACAGTTAGTAATAATTCCATTTAGTTCAAACAGGGAAACTGCCCACTTTTACTGGAAAAGTATCGGTGCCAACAGTATTACCGGCATCTATGAACCCTTTGGCTATACCATGTGTGAAACGTTGGACCGCAGAGTACCGGCTATTGTCCAAAACATTGATGGCCCCAGCGAAATTACAGCTAACGTTCAAAATTCAGTGTTTGTGTATGAAGTTGACCAGGATTTTGATAAAGATGTGGACAATTTTCTGGTAGCTACAAATAGATTTTGGAATACCCATGCTGATGATAGACAAGCCATGGCAGAGCATGCCCGAACAGCTTTGGATGATTTCCGCCCGGAAGTCATTAAACTAAAATGGAAAGAAATTATGTTGAATGCACAACCAAGAAAAATCACCGGTTTAGCAACCGATCAAAAAACGCAAAAAACAACTAAGGGATACGGGCGCGGGTACGGAAACTAAATCAATTCCGCTTTAACACAATACCAGACGAGGGTGGAACTGATATTTTATTTGATACCAATTGCTGATTCTCAAGGTTTACAAGTTTTTCATCGGCTAAAATGTTCCATTGACCTGCCGGTATGTCTAATTCAAGAGTATCTTCATTCTCACCGTTAAGAATAACAACAAACCTGTTCTTTAATATATAAGCCACGGCCACTTTTTCACCCACGTCCATAAATTCAAAATCTTCCGGCTTTGAATGGCGAAACTCCGAATACTGTTTCCTTAACTCAATCAACCCTTTGTAATAATCAACCAGTTCACGATTCATTTCTCGTTCATTCCAGTTCAGCCAGTTGGTTTCATTGTCTTTTTCGTATGAGTTATGATCAATTTTACCAACGTGTTCGTCAGGCACAGTCGTTTCTACAACCACCTTACTACGCGCCCATTCCTGCCCGCCATGCATAAAGGCTATTCCTTGGCTGGTGAATAGGAATAATGCCCCAAGCTTATTGATTGCCAATTGTTTACCTTGCACAAGGGCATTATCTTTAACATTATTTATTTTTTCAGATTCATTCATGAATCCACCCGTGATCCGTACTCGGTCACCAAACGTATGGTTATCATGACATTCTAAATAATTCACGCTATGAGCAGTCTTCAAATATTGACCACCAGATTGCCGTAAAGAGCCCATGACATAACTCTGTAAATATGTTTGATCTTCCTCACCGCGAAAGCACCCGAATAAAAATCCTTTTTCATGAACGTCAAATACGTTGCCTTTTAAGCCATCCCTAAACTGGTCATTGAATGATGCCCAGCCCATATCTGAAAAGCCATCAGGATCATACCCATTTCCCCAGGGTTCGGCCAAGAGGATGACATGAGGATTGATGGCTTTTAATTCATCAATTATAAGCTGTCTTGTTTCAGCGTCAATCAGGTTTCCAAGATCAAAACGAAATCCATCTATATGATATTCCGTCATCCAGTATTTAATACTTTCCAATATCAATTGCCGCATCTTTGGATGCTCGGTGCGGGTATCATTTCCACAGCCGCTATTAGCAATGTAATTACCATTCTTATCCAGCCGGAAATATATTTCCCGGTCAATATATTTCAACGGCTGCCAATCATAATTGGACACATGGTTATAAACCACATCCATAATAACTGCGATTCCCGCCATGTGAAATGCTTTAACCATGTCCTTGATTTCATTCACCGCCCTACCATCTTTACCGTTCCAGTTCCCGGGAGTAACTGTTCCATCACTGGCATAGTATGATTCCGGCGCAAAAAAGAAGGTGGTCATGTAGCCCCAATGATTGCGTTCATATGGATTCCAGTCATTATAAAAAGGTGCTGTGTTATCCTTGAATGGTACTTCAAAATTGGCAAAATCTTGAATTGGCAAAATCTGAACAGCGTTAACACCCATGGCCTCGATATGCTCAATACCTCCATTTTGTCCTGCTTCAGTCAATCCGACATATGTTCCTTTTTGGTCTGCTGTGGATGTAGGGTGGGCTGTCATATCCCGGACATGCATTTCATAAATGACCAGATCACGGGGATCGATTTTGATCCACGTATCATCTTCCCAATCATAGGTATCATCTATAACCAGTGATTTAGCTACGTGACTCATGGAATTTTGGGTGATGGCTGCTTTGGAATACGGGTCGGCAATTATCAGATTGGGATCATTCAATGGTCCTTCCAGGCGAAAACCGTATATCGTTCCAACACCGGCATCAACTAATTCAATCTTAAAATCACCGTTATCTTGTTTTGTCATTTCATACTCTACACCGGTTTCATCTTCCGGTAAATTGAAAATGACCAAATGGACCCTGGTCGATCGTGGTGCATGGATCTTGAACACGGTGGCATTTTTCGTTACAACTGCACCATAGGATAATGGACTGGTTTTACTGCTCATGGTCGTTTCAATGCATGAATTTAATATTAGTAAAGTGCAGAGAAATGCTGTCAATCGTAAATTCTTCACCTGTTTTCATTTTGGTTTGAGCCATCAAATTAAATATTTTTAACAATATCAAAATATAAAAACTGGTCTAGGTAATATTTTTATTACGTAAATATTTCTATTCGTACCTTAAATACCATGTTGATTAAAAAACACACCATCTGTCGTTGGGTATTGATTTTTTCGTGCTCCTTTTTAATGGCAGATGATAGCTGGATGATCTATGATGATTCATCAGTTGGGCGTGTGGATATTTATATTGATCCAGATGCATTAAACTGGATTTATAATAATGTGGAAAGTGATTCAATGCATGTGGCAGATATCCATCTCCAAAACAGTTTTATTGATGAAACTGTAGAAAATGTTGGATTTCGTTTGCGGGGAAACACATCGCGCGTTTCACAAAAGAAATCATTCAAGCTCGATTTTAATCATTTTTTCCCGGGTCGTGATTTTTATGATGTTGAAAAAATTAACCTAAATGGCGAGCATAATGATGTTTCCATTATACGCAGTAAGTTAGCTTGGGATTTATTTGATTCGATCGGGATGACCGCCTCTAGAGCCAATCATGTGGAATTATACATCAATGAAAACTATTATGGATTATACATTTCTGTTGAGCACATTGATGACACCTTTTTAAGCAAGCGGTTTCAGGATGATTCAGGAAACTTATGGAGATGCCTCTGGCCGGCAGATCTTACGTATCGCGGTCCAGATCCAGAAGATTATCATCCTTGGATCGATGATGAACGTCCTTATGACCTTAAGACCAATGAGGATGAATATAATTTTGTACAACTGTCAAGACTGGTCAATATCATTAATAATGATCCTGATTCCCTGGACCATGTTCTGGATATAACCGGGTTTATAAAATATCTTGCAATTAACATCTTGACGGGCAGTTGGGATGATTATCGTTCCCTGCGGAATAATTATTATTTATACTATGTTCCTAACAAGGATCAGTTTCAGTTTATTCCTTATGATTATGATAACACATTTGGTATTGACTGGTTTGATGTGGACTGGGCGACCATTGATCCCTATAGTTACTATTTGATCGATAATTCTGATCGACCGCTGGCCGATATTATCATGGATACTGGATCATTCCGTAACCTTTTCACACATTTCCTTTCTTTTTATTTAGAACACCATTTTTCTTTGGAATTATGGGAAAATTGGATTGATAGTACCAAATTTATGATCGATTCATCTGCCTATTATGATATATACAGAACTCTCGATTATGGTTTTACATTTGATGATTTTACCAATTCATATTCAGTAAACAGTTACAATAATCAGCATGTCAAAAATGGACTGAAAGAATTTATAATTGAACGGGTATCAGCTCTAGAAAATCAAATCGATTATCTTAATGCCGAACCGCTTGTTTACGATGTTTGGTGGGAACCGCAAAATCCAGTAACAGGTGATTCCATTACGATTCATGCTGCAGCATTTGGCTATCCAGATATAGACCATATTAATGTTATCATCCACAATGTAAACAATGGTTCATATGACAGCTACCCTATGCAGTATGATCCCTTGTGGTCAACCAATACACTGGAAGAAGAAGATCATTGGGTCGTGACCATACCGCCGATTGAGTTTGTTGGGGACATCGGAATACGTTTTATGTCCACAAATACAAATCAATCAACAGGCGTGACACCCATAACAGGTGAATGGTTCATTAAAGTGGTCACATCATTATTGACTGAAAATGTATTTATCAATGAATTCCTAGCTAGAAATGATGCAACTAATATGGATGAACAAGGTGAATTTGACGATTGGTTGGAGTTGTATAACGCTTCAGAAGATACGGTGATTTTGGATAATCATTTCCTGACCGACAATCCGGACAATCTTACAAAATGGAGTTTTCCTGAAAGCGGTCTGACTATAGCGCCATATGAATACTTGTTAATTTGGTGTGACAATGATGATGAGCAGGGGGATATCCATACAAATTTTAAACTCTCAGGAAGCGGTGAATTTATTGCCCTAACTAATCCTGATGGTGAAACTATCATAGATTTACTCACATTTGCTGAACAAATTGCTGATATATCTTATGGTCGTTATCCAGATGGTTCAGAAATTTGGCAGTTGATGAATCCAACACCGGGAATAACCAATACTCAAGAATTACGTTCTAATGTTAACTTAATTATACCAAGTCAATACACGGTCTATCAAAACTACCCCAACCCATTCAATCCCGTCACAACACTGCGCTATGATCTACCAGAAAACGGTCTGGTCAATATTACCATCTACGATATGCTGGGAAGGGAAGTAAAAACCCTAATCAACCAAACCCAAGACGCTGGTTACAGATCAATTATATGGGACGCTACCAATGATTACGGTAAACCAGTTAGTGCTGGTATCTATCTATATCAGATTCAGGCTGGGGAATACATGCAGACTAAGAAGATGGTGCTGTTGAAATAGATTCATTAATTAGTAAAACATCAAGCCCCACCTTCGTTTGGTTTTTTGTTTCTAGACATTTAGGCCTAGT
>Ga0207965_1000259_pt1 | contig 15394 bp, 13 predicted proteins | sample Knorr_S23_td_O2m_FD_185609 | JGI IMG/M metagenome (GOLD analysis project Ga0207965, IMG submission 185609) | Marine microbial communities from Southern Atlantic Ocean transect - Knorr_S23_td_O2min_ad_571m_LV (SPAdes) (version 2) | ecosystem: Environmental > Aquatic > Marine > Oceanic | place...
CCTCGAAATCGTAGCACAGCGGCTTGCCTGAGGGTGGGACCAGTCGCATCTCGCTGGTACGCATCGAGACAGACGAATCAGGAGTCCTAAGGAGGTCGTCGACATCGGGGACATCGGGGCACAGTCTGCGCATCTCGTCGTTGCTGGGAACCAGTTCACCACACTGCAGTGGCGAGCCGATCGGATCCCTGCCGTCGATGACCAGCACCTCTGCCCCACCCTCGGCGATGTAGCGGGCGGTGGTGCTGCCCGCCGGACCCCCTCCTACCACTATGGCATCCCAGTCGGTTCGGGGCAGTTGCATGGGCTCAGTTCCGGCGCGATTCGGAGATCCTGACTAACTCGAACATCATGTCGCGCGCTTCGGACATAGGCAGAATTTCGAGCGCGTCCATGGCGCGCTCGATGTGATTCTCGATGAGCTGTGTCACATAGTCGAACGAGCCTGCTCCTTCTAGCAGCTGAGTCAGTTCCTCCCACCGGTCGTCGCTGAAGTTCTGAAGTACGTCGGCCAACTGCTCGCGCTCGACCCCGTGCAGCATGGTCAGTGCGTGGATTATGGGCAGAGTCATCTTGCCGTCGTGGACGTCGGTTCCCCTCGGTTTACCCATAGAGGTTTCACCGGTCAGGTCCAGTAGGTCATCGACCATTTGGAAGGCCCTTCCGAACTCCATGCCGAATAGTTCCAACGCAGTGACTGTCACCTCGGGAGCTTCTGCCAATACCGCAGCACCCCAGCAACCCGAAGCGAAGGGGAAGGCGGTCTTGCCATCGACGATGGCGTAGTAATCCTCTGGAGTGGTGGCGAGGTTGCCTACGTGCTCGATCTGCTTCAGTTCACCATTGGCGATACGCCCGCAGGATTCAGCGATGCGTTCCACCACTCGGTCATCGTGGCGCCCTCCTAAACCGAACCCCAGTGCGAACAGGTAGTCGCCGGCGATGATGGCTTGAGGTAGTCCAATGGAAGTATGCAGGGTCGGCTTGCCGCGCCGAACCTTAGACTGGTCGTAGATGTCATCGTGAACGAGAGTTGCTGTGTGGATTATCTCCGCAGCCAATGCGAGATTCATGACCTTGGAGGTGTCATCGCCACCAGCGGCCTCGAAGGCAAGAAGGGTGATGATGGGGCGGTACCTCTTTCCCCCTGCTAACAGGATGTCGCTAGCCAGTTTCATCGCCGGGGCCTCTGAGCCGGCCATGCGCAACTGCACGAATTCCTCGAGTGCTTCCTCGATGGCATCTCTACGTCTGTCGAGATCTGCGTTGATCGGGGCCATCGAGACCATGTGATTCATCCTTCCTTGGCAGGGGTCGCCTTATCAACAGGTGTGCGCGCCGACCAGACGGGCACGGTGCGTGCCCCCTCCCCCGAGGTGGACGATGATGGACGAACTGACGCTCGCTATCGTCGATTCACCAGACTGCCCGGTCTCCGAACACATCGCGATATTCTTGGCCTCCGGAGACGCTCCTGAGATTCCCATCGACAGCCGTACAGTAAGCGGCTTCTCCGAGGGACTGACGCTCCTTGGGGGCGGCGAGTTCGACCTAGTGGCAATGCCTGCCAGATTGCTTCATGGCAGGCAGGCGGAGATGTTAGCGGCCGGTTGCGAGGTGGTCGGAGCGAGGGTCCCGAGGCGCCCCAATCTAGTCCTCGTGTCCAAGAACAAGATTGGTTACCAGCCGAAGTCGGCGATTATTCTGTCTGATTCCAAGCTCGTCCGCAGGCAGCTCCGACGGGCCCGCAGGGGGCTCAGAATTCTCGGGCCTACCGCTTTCGCTGCAATAGGCGGTTTGGATGCCCCTCCTAGCGACCCAGCCCCTCTGGCGGAGTGGATGGAGGAGCTTAGGCAGAGCGAGGAGATTGACGGTTACATCACCTCGAGACCAATCTACGACGAACTGGACATAAGGGGTCGCAGACACGCTCTTCTCCCGGATCCTAAGGACCGGGGGGGCGCCCACTTCCTGCCTCTTCCGTACGCCGATCTGGTTATCCTGATGTCCAGAAGGAGGTTTCCAATCAGTATCTCGGAGCAGCTCTCTGAGCCAGAGGGGGACACCTCCTGGCGAGTCCATGACCAGCTGATATCAGGACTGAGTGAGGAAATACTGGAACGGACGGGGATTCTGGTCAGGCACCGTCATGTCCGCTCGCTGATGAAACAAGCTGAGGAGCACAAGGACATCACCCTCGAGCAGTCGTGCCACGATACCGAGGGAGAGGTACTCGATGACGACATGCGCGTCGAAATCCGACTAGAGATTGTCTCCAAGAACGGCCACAAGACACTTGGTCTCGACCGCATTGTCAGGTATGCCGATTACGAGCACGCCACGATTTCGGTGCTGCGGGACTGGGAGGTTCTGATAAGGGAGGCATCCAGAGAGGTCCCGAAGGACTTCTACACAGACATCGACGCTCCGGCCTACATCGACTTAGTTGAGTAGCGGTCAGTTGTGTTTCACCCTCAACCACCTTCCCAGCACCTGTGGTGCTGCGCAAGCGATATGACCATTGGATGCTCGAGCGACCGAGAGGGTGCTAGCTTTGGAGTTCGACAGAGTGCTGCTCGACGCTCTCTACAGGGGGCGTCTTGTGGAGTTGCGAGATCGGGCTGAGGAAGCCGGTCTGAGCAAGAGTGGTTCGGTCGAAGTGGTGCGCGCCAGACTCATTCAACACCACATCCTCAGCGAGGTTGACCTGTCCTGGGAAGGCATCCAATCCATGTCGCACAAGGAGATAGGCGGGGTCCTGAAGATGTTCGGCATCAAGTCATCCGGATCCCACAAGGAAAGGCGCCAGAGGTTGTGGCTGCACCTGAACTTCGACTCACGAAGGCTCACAGTGGAGCATCTGGCAGAGATGGACAGAGACGAGCTTCACGAACTGTGCCAGAGGCTGGAACTGCCGCTGACGGGGAACCGGACGGTGCTGATGGGGCACGTAGCGGGAGTCCTGACGAGCCAGGCCAACGGATGGGGCAGGATCAAGCGCAGTTTGCGGCGAACGGGAATTCCAGAGGCCTCCGTGGCCGAGGCGCCGAGGATTGAGTCCGATGAGCCGGAGGAGTCGGGGGCAGTGGAAGAGGAAGCGGAGTTTGAGGCGCCATCTCCCAATGCGGTGCTCGAGGACGCTAGTGACGCACTGGTTCTCGAGCTCGACAAGGCCGAGCCCCCGGTCCAAGGCGCCCTGCTGACCATCCGAGCGAGGGTGGATGACCTCGAGAGGATGATTGGGACAATCCTCAGGGGGCACGGAGGTAGATGGGGGAGCGACGAGGAAGCCCTCCTCATCAGACTCGCTGAGCGCAGAGGCTGGCCACTGGAGCAAGAGGAGGTGCGTTCCAGAGTGATTGGTGTTGCTACTAACATCGCCGAGATCAAGGGCGCCGAGATAGGCGATGGACCTAGGCAGAGGATTGACGCGGCGGCGACGCTGGAGCGAGTCAGGGAGAGGATGCGGTACGCTGAGACGCTGATCTCAGAGCCTGATGAGGAGTAATCACTCCGGCACCAGTTGGAAGAAGCCGAATCGCGGCTCCATCACCTCGCCCTGATCGCGGGCTTGGTCTATTGCGTCCTCGGCGGACTCTCGCGAGTGGCCGCCGTGAACGAGGGCGGTCACCAGATCGTTGTACTCTACGCCCTCACCGGTATCACGCGAGCGAACCGTCTCGAGGATGAGTTCGATGGCATCACCGGGCTCAGCCGCGGGCTCACTGCTTTCCGGCGCCTGCGAGGCCGTCTCCTCGAGAGTCGTGGCGGTGGGTTGCGGTGGCTCCATCAGACTGGTCCTGCCGGTCGCCATGGAGAGGGCCTGCAGGACCCCGACGCGGTAGCCCTCGGGGTCGAAGTCGCCATAGTGCCCGCGAGCGAGTATCAGCCCATCCACGAGATCGCGTGGGACCCCGGCCGCCTCGAGGGCAGCGGGAGTCAGGTCTGCCTCTAGGGCGGTGGAGTGAGCGTCAATGCGTCGCAGAGTGGCCTCGGCGGTCTCGACCAGCCAATTGGTGTAACACTCCCTGTCGATGACCGTGAACTCCTCCGCGCGCAGCGAGGTGAACATGCCACCGTCTTCCGTTTCGAACCACCTCGCCTTGCCGACGAGTGCCAGAATGAAGCGGTCGCCGCTCTCAAAGCGCGCCAACAGTTCCTCGAAGTCGGGATGCAGCTCTGGCTGGAACGAAGCCACGCTGAACAGGTAGCTGCCGGTTGGGTCCCTGACATGACCGGAGTAGTTCGGGCCGCTGTCGCCCTCGCGGCGCTCCATGCGGTCGATGACCCCACATACTAGGGCACGGTTGATCTTGGCGCCTATCTTCGTGATGACGAACGACGGGTCGTACTCCCCGGAGCCCTCCTCGGTCAGCGAGGCATCCCGGTACTCCTGCGCGAACAGCCTCACGGCGCTCTGACGGGCAAAGCGTCGTGCTGGCTCCTGAATCACAGGACCACCCCCCAGCGTTGCATAACCTGATTGGCGGCGTCAGCAGAGGGGGTCTGGTCCTGCTCAGCCTCGTCGGCGAGCAGCATCGCACCTTGATCGTCCACTATCGAGCGTCCCTTGATGTTGAGACGCTGCGCGAGCACGCGCTGACGCAGCGAGACTACGAAACCGTCACGGCCCTCCTTGGAGATCTGTTCTTTCACGGATTCCTGATTGACACCGAGGAACGCCTCGGAGGGGTCCTTCGACATCAGCAGGGAGGCGTTGGACACCCCATCATCAATGACGAATCTGAGTCTCAGGTCCTCCTCGCCACGCTGCGGGCCGTGCTCTGCGCAGGCGCCATCCCTGAGTACGCGCCTGCACTCGGGGCAGCGCTCGACTATGCCTGAATCGGGACGCACCGCGACTATTGTCCCGCTGGTCCGGATGCCGCGACGCGAGCCGCCGCTTAGCATGGAGGTGAGGTCTACGTCGATCCAGTGCTGCTCTGGGTCTATAGGCTCCCACGGAGCATCAGATAGATTCGATACCTGTACGGCCTCGTCGATGACCAGATCGGGCGAGCCCTGCCAGAACTGCACCCTCGCCCCAGTCAGATGCAGGAAGTCCCCGGGCTCGGGATCGACCTCGCACCACGCGGTCAAGCGGCAACGGCCACTCGGATCGATGACGTCCCCGCTGCGGACCACTCGCTCGGTTCCGTCCTCGGAGGTGAAGGAGCGTTGAATCCAGGATTCGACCTGAACGGTGACCTCGATGTCGCGCATGCCGTTGCGCAGGTCCGAAATAGAGACCTTGTTGGCCTTGGACAGGTCATCCATGCTGGCGAAAGCCGAATCGTGGTAGACCTCGATCATAGTGCGGTCGCCGATGTTGACCTCAGGGGTCTCGCGGAACTTCCTAATCGATGCACCGTCGATCTTGAGCAGGGTTCCCGGCTCGTGCTCCAGAGGGACCCATGACAGGAAGCCTATGCTGCCGCTGGCATCACCAAGCCTACCGCGGACGACTTCGAGCTCGCCGCTGCCATCTCGCTTGACTATGACATCCGGCTTGGCCGATATCAGTCGAGCGACTAAGTTGACGTAGCCCTCATTCGCGGAGGCAGTGGCGATGTCTGTGGGCTCACTGCTGACCTGCGCCACCGGGGTACCGCCCTCCCTGAGGACGGTGACCCGGGTAGTCCGGTTGATATTGAGCGAGCGCTTGTCGTTCCACTCATTGACCGAGGCGCCCTCAAGGCGCACCACTGAGCCGGGCGCCAGGTTCTCGCCCTGCTCGCCCCAGTCCTTGAAGTCCCAGCGCTCGCGATTGTCGCTGCCCTCCCAGGGATTGTCCTCAATCCAGCCGAAGGCCACCTGCCGCTCCTCGCCACGAATCATCTGGATGCGCGGCGTGTAGGTGATCACCGCGACCTCGATGGTGACGTTGCGGTCCTCGGCATCGAGCTCGGAGAAACGGTTGACCTTCTTCTCTGCCTTAGCAGGAGCTGCGATCTTGGTGACCTCCATCCCGGCGGCGGTCTGGAACTTCCGAACAACCGAGCGCAGTGCGTCCTCAGGAGGAATCAGGAACTCCTCCTCGTAGCGCCTGAACTCCTCGACTATCTCACCGTCGTCCGCGTCGGGACACTCCTGTTTGACTATCTTCACCTGCGTTGCGTATCTTCCGTCTTCCGTCATTTGCTCACCTGCATCAGTGAATGAGGTCTGAGCCTACATAAACCACTGATGCGGTAGCCTCCAGAGAAGCTTCGGGCAGCGATGCTGGGGCAACGTTCGTTCGTGCGTGTTGGGGTAGACTCAGCACTTCATCACCTCCGGGGCCTCACGTTTGACTCGGCGGTCTTTGAAGATGTGCATTGCCAGTGGTCTCCGGGCGGCGGCTGCGTTTATCCACAGGACCTCTTGTCAAGGGGCGATGGCAGCCGACCAGATGTGCAGGTTCGGAGTACTGACAGCCTCCGACAGAGCCAGTGCCGGCGATTACGAGGATATCAGCGGGCCGGCCATAGAGCAGTTTCTCAGTGAAGCTGTGACATCCCCTTGGGAGGTGGTGCGCTGTCTCGTCCCTGACGAACAGGGTCTGATAGAGGCGTCACTCGAGGAGCTCGTTGACAGCGAGGGCTGTTCGGTGGTGGTCACCACAGGAGGGACCGGTCCGGCCCCTCGTGACGTCACCCCCGAGGCCACCGAGGCGGTGTGCGAGCGCATGCTGCCGGGGTTCGGCGAGCAAATGAGGGCAATCTCGCTGCGTCATGTCCCCACTGCCGTGCTGTCGAGGCAGGTCGCGGGTATCCGTGGCTCCTGCTTGATCCTCAACCTGCCCGGCTCCCCGCGCTCGATACGCGAGATACTCGACGAGGTCTTCGCCGCTGTACCTTACTGCGTCGACCTCATCGGAGGGCCGTACATCACCACTGACCCGTCCGTCGTGGACGCCTTCCGACCACCACACGCCCGACGCGAATGATTCATGCGGGATTCACTGCTCGCCGAACCATGGCGAAGCTGAAGTCGGGCGATGCGGGCAGTAATCGAGGCGTTGACGAGATGAGGGAGATTGAGGTCGCTCTGGACTTCACTCCCAACGCCCTTGCCTCACTGATGTACCGGCAGGGCGACACCGTGGTGCTGGCCTGCGTGACCAAGGCAGACAGGTTGCCGCGCTGGTTCCCCCGAGACGCCGAACGTGGCTGGGTTCACGCCGAGTACGCCCTACTCCCAGGCTCCACCAACACCAGATTCCGCCGTGAGCGCAACGGTGCCAAGGGCAGAACCCAAGAAATTGAGAGGCTGGTAGCGCGTTCTCTGCGTGGTGCGGTAGACCTCGAGGAGCTCGGGCCTATCGCCCTGACTGTCGATTGCGACGTACTGAATGCCGACGGTGGCACGCGGTGCGCCTCTATTACAGCTGCCTCGCTGGCCCTGAGACTTGCCGTCCGACGCCTAATTTCCTCCGGTGACTGCCTACCTAAGGAAAAGCGCCTGAGCAGAGAGGAAGTCAAGAAGGGAGTCGAGGCGCCCAAACTGAGCGAGGCTGAGAGGTCGGCTCACGAGATGGCGGTGATGCCTAACGACGTCGCTGCTCTCAGCGTCGGGATGGTCGCAGGAGATGTCAGGACCGACCTCGATTATGTCTTGGACAGCAATGCCGATGTCGACATGAATGTCGTGATGACCAGTGACGGCGGCTTCGTAGAGGTTCAGGGAACCGGTGAGGAGGCGACATACACCCGCGAGGAGCTCGATGCGATGATCGATGCAGCGGCTGCGGGCATATCTGAGTTGCATGTCTTCCAGACCAGCATACTCTCCGATGCGAGTTGATGGTGGGACTGGCCGGACTTGAACCAGCGGCCTCCGCATCTTCAGTGCGGCGCTCTCCCAGCTGAGCTACAGTCCCGTAGCACCCTCGCCACTGTGGTTGCGACTTCAAGCCTTCCGAGGCCTCATCTGACTAGAAGACGTCGTCCTAGTCCCCTTTCTCGTCGAAGGACATCATCTTGCCGGGGCTCTTCTTCGCTGCTGCCTTGGCCGCCGGTTTCTTCTTCTTGTCAGCGGCCTTCTCAGCCCCATCGTCCTTGTCGGTCTTGCGCGACTCTGCGACCTCCTTCTCGAGCATCTCGAGCTCCTCGGGCGACATCCCAGCATCGATGGCCAGTTTGATTCGTCGCTCGTCGCGGGCCTGTATCTCCAGCAGCCTCTGTCTGGCCTTGTCGTAGTGCTGGAGCATGTACATCGCGTCGTGCTCGAGCAGCGGCGAATCGGAGATGATGGTGATGTCGAGCCAGTCGCCCTCCTCGGCGAGGAACTCTGCAAATGGCTCGAATTTGAGGTCAGACTTCTTGATCTGGGTATAGTGGAGGGCGTTGCCCATCCTGTGCTCGATGCCGGCGAAGTGACAGTAGAACTTCTTGCCGCCGTACTGCTTGCGGACTTGTTCGAACAACTCGGAGTAGTCCTCGCTGGTCCTCATCCTGCCGTGCCCGCGTGCGTGGATGTGCGCCATGTTGAGCACGGGTACCGTACCTTCTACGTGGTTGCAGACCTCGATGACCTCCTCCACTGTCCCCCACAAATCCTGCCGGCCGGAGGTCTCGATACCGACCAGAGACGGTTTCGCCTTGTGCACCCACGGGAAGGCAGCGTAGTCATCCTCCTCCGAATCGTCTCCCCATATCTGGTGGACCCTTTCGACCACCCCGGAGAAGATGTTGGCGACTTGCTCGTTGGCCTCGGTCCCGGGTTCGTACTCGCCGTAGGGGCCGACATGGTACACTAGATGCCTAGCGTTGACTATCTTGCCGGCCTGCATGCTGGCCTCCATCTTGGTCAGGGTGCGGTTGCGCTCCCTGCGTGAGCCGAGCAGCTCTGCGTAGTACGGCCCGTGGAGGTTCATCTCTAGGTCGGAGTTCCAAGACAGGATGCCAGCCTGCCAGTACTGATCGAAGTTCTTCGGCTGCACGGTCCGGACGGTCTGAATCTCCATCGCATCTAGCCCGAGAGCGGTGATATCGTCCATTCCCTCGACTATTGTGCGCCCCTTGCAGGACAGTGGAACTCCGGCTGGACCTAGTCTCAATGGCATGCTCGCGCCCCCCGCGGGTCGGGCCGAACGGATACCCCTTCAAAAGGGGTTTCAGGTAACGGCGTCAAACAGGAGGCGAATTGGCATTTCCAGCGGCACGGGCTGCGCGTTCGACACCGGCCTGCCCGGGTCCCGAACCAGGGAGTTCACAGATGAACGCAGCCAGCCATCCGTGGGGGCTGGACGAAAGTCCTGCAGGTGCTCTGACAGAGCCGAGGGCGTGCTCTACGAGCGCTTCGCTCTGACCATCTAGGGTGCAGACGTGAGGCACCAGCCCGCGCTGGCGGATCTCATTCAGCAGCTCGGACTCATCGACACCCTCCAACTGTGAGATGGGGCCGAGCGCCGCTGGGTCGATGAAAAGGACGTGGACCTGCCTGATGCGCTCGATGACCGCCCCCCAGCACTCGGCCAGTTGGGAAGGGTCCTCGGGCAGGTCTGCAATCATCACAGTGCGGGCGCCCTCGCGCTCACCGAAGGTCATTCCCGCACCCCATGCGAAGCGTGCCGACTCACCCGCGATAGCAGTCGAGGCAGCGGTCACGAGCCAGTGCGCCCCATCGAGGGCCCTTCCCCAGTCGATAGAGCCGTGGTCCATACTGGAGAATTCCTCGCCCTCGGCGCTGGTGACAAGCCTGGTGCCCGCTCCGAGGGCAGCAGCAGCCGAGAGCACGCGGGACTGAGCGTCATCGCGCTCAGGCCTGCCGAAGCCGACGATGCGGATGTCACTAGCTGTCATGAGTATCGCTGGTGCTCGGCGGTGATGAGTCTGCCTACTCGGTCTTCCAGCGTAGCAGGGCGATTGCCCCGCCGAAGCCGAGCAAGTGCTGGCCCGAGTCATGGTCTACTGAGGCCTGAATGAGGCTGCCGCCCGAGGACTCTACGGCCGAGGCTATCTCGGTCCAGCGCTCACAGGCCTCGCTGTCGGCGCTGCGCAGCATCGAGGCCTCGATGACGAGTGTCTCGATGGCTCCCTGCTCGGCGGCCTCTGCTATCTTGGTCGGACCGTAGGAGACTGCGCCTTCGGTGGAAATCCGCTTCAGACCCTCTTCGATGGCGCGGATCTGCTGGACCAAGGCGTGCTCGCCTAGGACTGAGTCCGCAAGGCCCTCAGCCAGAACCTCGTTGGCCGCTGGTCGACCTCCTATGGAGGTCGCTGCGTTGAGAATCTGGTTCTGAGCCCCCTGGCCCCTGAGGTGGGCTTCGAACTGCTCGCGTGCCATCCCCGGCCCGCACAGCACCAATGGCATCTGATCCTTGAAGACAAGTCGCGTCTCCTTGGCGACGCGCTCGAAGAAGCCCCGGCGCACGCTCGTCGAGTCGTCCGCCTTCTTGCCACCACCGCGCATGCTGAACTGCGAGACGTCGCGGATGCCGTGCGCTGTGACCTCGAAGATCAAGATCTCGTCGGACTCAACGACCACTAGGCCACACTTGGCGCGACGCCCGGCGGACAGAGCCACCCTGAGAAGTGATGCGTCGGCCCTTGAGAGCCCTCCCTCGCGAGTCAGCTCGATCTCGGAGCCCGGGCTGATGAGGTGAGTGTGGTGGCTGCCGATGTCAATCTTGGCCTCGGTGATGATGCCATGGATGCGGAGGTTGTCGGTGAACGGCTGGAATGCGGTCTCTTGGACCTCTAGAACTATCCACATCGGCTTGCGCTCTGCGCTCTTCGCCCTGCCCTCAGCCTGAGTACCCGTAGTCGAGTCCCTGCGGTGTGAGAGCATGCCTACACGCGCTCCGGCGCTGCATAGCTGCGCTGCTGCCCACAGGTCGTCCTCGTCCTCGAGCCGCAATCGGACCCCCTCGTCCAGGCGCTTGAGTCTGCGCACGCAATCACAACCTCATCTGAAGACGCCGGTTAGCCTACCTTCGTCGTCCATGTCCATGTCGAGGGCTGCAGGTCTTGTAGGTAGCCCAGGCATCGTCATCATCGAACCGCAGATCGCGACTACGAAGCCGGCACCGGCATTGACCCGTACCTCCCTGATCGGGAGGGTGAATCCTGCGGGGGCGCCGAGCACCTTGGGCTCGTGACTGAAGGAGTACTGCGTCTTGGCCATGCAGACCGGCAGCGAACCCATGCCCCACGCCTCAAGGGTCTTGAGTGACGCCTGAGCCTTATCGCTGAAGTCCACAGTGTGGGCTCCGTACACATTGGTGGCCACCCTCAGAACAGTCTCCTCGATGGTCATGCCGTGCTCGACTACCGGCGTGTAGGGCCGGCCGGCCTCGTCGTGGGCAGCGCAGGCTGCGACCACCGCGTCAGCCAGCTCAGCCGCTCCCTCGCCGCCCCTAGCGAAGGCCTCGTTGAGAACGACCTGCTTGGCCCCGGCCTTGATGGCCTCGTCGCGGATGGCCTCAATCTCGGCCTCGGTGTCATGCTCGAAGCGGTTGATTGAGACTATGACAGGGATGCTGGTCTCTGCTAGGTTTCGGACGTGGCGGCGCAGGTTGCTGGCCGCACCTGCTCTGGTCGCCTCGACGTTCTCGGTCTCCAGCTCCTCGGGAGTGGGCCTCCTGCCGCCACCGGAGGCGAACCCCCCTCCGTGCATCTTCATTGCTCGTACGGTGGCGTTGAGAATCAGACAGTCGGGCGCCCTGCCGGCTGCTGGCGCCTTGATGTGAAGCGCCTTCTCGGCGCCCATCTCGGCGCCGAAGCCGGCCTCTGTGATGACGTAGTCCGCGCACGAGAGAGCGATTTCGTCGGCGATGACTGATGAGTTCCCGTGAGCGATGTTGGCGAACGGGCCGCAGTGGATGAAGGCGGGGTTGCCCTCGAGGGTCTGCACGAGGTTGGGCATCAGGGCCTCCCTGAGCAGGAGGCACATCGCCCCGGCCGCGCCGAGGTCGTCTGCGGTGACTGGTTGGCCCGAGTTCGACTTGGCTATGACGATGCGGCCGAGGCGCGCGCGCAGGTCAGAGTAGTCCTTGGCTAGAGCGAGGATAGCCATCACCTCGCTGGCCGCGGTGATGTCGAAGCGGTCGGTGCGGACGACGCCATTGAACGCTCCACCTAGGCCGATTGTGACCTGCCTGAGACTGCGGTCGTTCATGTCGATGGTGCGGGGCCAGTAGATGCGGTTGATGTCGATGTCCAGCTCGTTGTTCCGGTGAAGGTGGTTGTCGATAATCGCGGAGCATAGGTTGTGAGCTGAGGTGACCGCGTGCAAGTCGCCGGTGAAGTGCAGATTGATCTGCTCCATCGGAAGCACCTGCGAGTAGCCGCCGCCGGCAGCGCCTCCCTTGATTCCGAAGACCGGGCCCATCGAGGGCTCGCGAATCACGCAGCACGCGTTGTGCCCACGCGCGTTGAGGCCCTGGTTGAGGCCGATGGTGGTCAGCGTCTTGCCCTCTCCGAAGGCGGTCGGACTGACGCTGGTGACCAGAATCAGGTAGCCTGACTTGCCATTACGCTTGGCCTTGATCGTCTCCCAATCAATCTTAGCGATGTGAGGGCCGTGCAGAATCAGGTCACTGCGAGCCAGCCCGAGTTGTTCAGCCACTGCCTCTATGGGGCGCATCGTGGCACTCCGGGCGATATCGAGGTCGCTGTCCATCACTCGCGGCGGGGACCCACCTCTCTTGAAACCTTCATTTCATAGAAATCGGAGCGACCCGTAGGGATTCCATGCCGGACTACTGGGGCATCGCGGGCTACCCCGTCTCGCACTCACTCACACCAAGGCTGTTCGCTACGGTCGGCGAGCACCTCGGAATGGAGGGTGTTCAGCAGGTGTTCATTGAGGCTGGCGGCATAGACGAGTTCAGGAGTCATGTCTCCGGACTCGAGGGTGAGCTCTGGCTGTCCTGCACGGCCCCGCTGAAGCATGCTCCGCAGGACAGACTGGGCGTCAGAGGGCCTGAGGGGGTAAACGCTGTCAACCAGTTGAAGAGAATCGATGGCGAGTGGTCAGGAGCCAGTACGGACGGGTTGGGCTTCGTCGCCGCCTGCCGTCACATCGGAATCGAACCCTCAGGAACTGTTCTGCGGATGCGTGGCGGCGGCTCGGCCGCGCGTGCCATCGCCGCTGCTTGGGCCGATGCAGGCGGGCTGCTCATCCCAGAGAAAGGTCGTAGGGCATTGGTCAACGGGCCGTGGGATGCGGCGGTTGTCGCCGATGGGGACGCTAATCTCGGAATCGATCTGGATGCGGCTCCTGCAGGAGGCCATAGCGTGGCCCTAGACGCAGATATGCAGGTAACCATCTCCTACGGAGATGATGCGAGCACGGACGAGTTTGCTGTCATCATGGTAGCGGCCCAGCACCTTGAGGCGTGGAAATCCATCTTCGCGCCCGAGCGAGCAGCCGAACTGCCCTCGCTATCGGAGCTGCTCGCCTCGCTGTGATCACAGCGGTATGTTGCCGTGCTTCTTGGGCGGCACCCACTCACGCTTGCTCATCAGCGGGCGCAGTGCCTGAATCAGTTTCTTACGCGTCTGCGCCGGTTCGATGACGTCGTCCAGCCAGCCATTCCGCGCTGCGACATAGGGGTCGCCGAACTTGCTCTGGTACTCCTCCATCAGCTCACTGTGCACTGATGCCCTGTCCTCAGCCTCGGAGAGCTCCTTGCGATGGATGATGTTGACAGCACCGTCGGCCCCCATTACCGCCAGCTCGCCGCCGGGCCATGCCACGTTGTAGTCCGAGCCGAGGTGCTTGCAGCTCATCGCGAGGTAGGCGCCTCCGTAGGCCTTGCGAGTGACCACAGCAAGCTTTGGCACGGTGGCCTCAGCGTAGGCGAACAGCAGTTTGGCGCCGTGGCGGATTATGCCGCCCCACTCCTGTACGGTTCCAGGGAGGAACCCGGGGACATCGACGAAGGTCACGACTGGTACGTTGAAAATGTCACATGTGCGGATGAAGCGGGCGGCCTTGACCGAGGCGTCGATGTCTAGACATCCGGCCAGCACACTCGGCTGGTTGGCCACTATGCCGACGGACTGGCCGTCTAGACGGGCGAAGCCGATGACGATGTTCTCGGCGTAGCCCGGGAACAACTCGAGGAGTCTGCCTTCGTCCACCACCTCTTCGATCACACTGCGCATGTCGTACGGGCGGTTGGAGTCCGAAGGGACGGTCTTGCCCAGTCCCTTGCACTGCCTGTCCCACTTGTCGTCGCTGGAGACCTTGTCAGGCTCAGCGAGGGTGTGATCGGGCAGGTAGGAGAGAATCTCTGCGGCGATGTCGATGGCATCGGACTCGTCCTCTGCGATTAGACAGGCGATACCGCTGCGGCTGGCATGCTGCTCGGCCCCACCGAGACTGGCCTCATCGAGCTCGCCGGATACGATCTCGGGGATCATGTACGGACTGCGCATGAACATCTGGCCGTGCTCGGCGCCTAGAATCACGAAGTCCGAGAGTCCCGCTGCGAGCGCGCTGACCCCCGAAACCGTCCCGAGGATGACCGAGATGACTGGAATCCTGCCCGAGCAGGCCACCATTATGTCCAGCAGCTGGCCGGTGGCGCCCAGCGAGGTCATTCCCTCTTCGACGCGCTGGCCGTCACCATCCCAGATGCATATCAGCGGCAGTTGCGACTTCTCGGCGAACTCGGCGACCTTGACTATCTTCTTGGCGTGCATCTCGCCCATGGTCCCGGCGAACACGGAGTAGTCCTGGGCGAAGCACACCACCCTCCTGCCGTCGAGCATGCCATGGCCTGCGACCACGCCATCACCGAGAGGGCGGTGCAGGTGCATGTTGTGCTCGCCAGCGCGGTGCTGGACGAAGGCGTCGACCTCGACGAAGGAATCCGGGTCCAGCAGCGCGTCAATGCGCTCTCTGGCGGACTGGCGCCCGGACTCGCGCAGTTCCCTGAGGCTGGCCCTATCCCCCGGGTTGTTAGCGGCCTGACGCATGGCGTCGAGCTCGTCGCTGCGCGAGTCCGGCATGGCTCGGCCAAGTGCGAGTCGGTTCATCAGCAAGACGGCGCGAAATCACGAGAGTGCGTCGGGCGGGTTCTCGCCGAGCAGGTCCTGCTCCCAGCCCTCCGCCACAGCGTCCCTACCCTCGTCACGAGAGAGCAGGTGGTGCAGCTTAACCAGAGCCGAAGACGGCGGGCACAGTGAGCCGTGGCCGATGATGCCCATCTCCTGCTGATCACGGCCCTTGTCGTAGACATCCATGTGAATCGGACCGTGGATGGTCTGGGTGACCACGACGACCACGCCCCCTCCCGCACAGTGGTCGGCCAGCATGACGCGAAGCCGAGTGTTCTCGGGGCTGTCCTCCTGCGGGTCGGCAATCGGCAGGTGGCCCAGTCCGGTGCCGTGGAACAGCAGCGCGTCGTAGTCCGCATCGATAGCCGCCTGCACCATGTCGGGCTGTAGGTGGGCGTCGG